>Ga0224522_1000339_pt1 | contig 17343 bp, 20 predicted proteins | sample CFST25metaG_FD_182733 | JGI IMG/M metagenome (GOLD analysis project Ga0224522, IMG submission 182733) | Peat soil microbial communities from Stordalen Mire, Sweden - C.F.S.T25 | ecosystem: Environmental > Terrestrial > Soil > Wetlands > Peat | place: Sweden: Norrbotten County, Stordalen Mire...
TAAATAAACACCCGGAAGGAGTGAAAATTTCGGAGATGGAAGTTCCATTGGGAGAAACACGGATGAAACTAGGATTTACCGCCAAGGTTCTACTAGATGAAGGAAAAGTTCAAAAGATGGATAACATATATTTCCCTCTAAAATAACATGCTGGTATTAACCGGAGTCGAAGTTACTTAATATTCCGACTCCGTCTTTTAAATTCATAACCCCATTAAACCATGACAAACATACTAAATTGTGCATATTGCAATGGAACAGGCAAGGATCCATTTGATCTTCTCTCTCCAATATCGAACTGCCTGGTCTGTAATGGCACAGGACATATTGAAGTAGAAAAACCGATGATGAGATGTGTTTTTTGTGCCGGCTCCGGCAAAAACCCTCTTGGAGCGAGAGTTCCATGTATCGTATGTGGAGGGAAAGGCAACAATCATATACACGGTAATTCAAAATGTACACAATGTAAAGGAAGCGGAAAATCAAGTGATGGTCTACCTTGCACAAACTGTGGCGGTAAAGGATTACTTTAATAATGATTATCCCATTTAATCAATAACTGATGAATAATGCTGAAAATAATATCAAAAAAGGTCTGCTGAAAAGGCAAGAAGCATTAAATAAATTCAGAACTCATAAAGAAGATTTTTTGCTTGCAAAGAAACGAATAAAAAAAGACATAGAAGAGGTATCAATAATCTGGAAAAGTACCGTTGAGGAACTACCACTACACGAATTTGATCTATAATGTATCGACTCATAAAAACATAACACCCTATCAATAAGACAAACCATGAGCAACAATAATGAAATGAATACCGTACTAGAGTTAAGGCCCATGTCGAATTTTGTAGAAACCGATTATGTAAAAGATATTACCAATCGTGGCCTTAACTACATAAAAGCAGGATTTCCGGTACACTTCAGAGGTCCTTCGGGAACTGGAAAAACAACTGTTGCCATGCATCTGGCAAGTAAAATCGGAAGGCCAGTAGTCATCATTCATGGTGATGCCGAATATAAAACCTCAGACCTGATCGGTAGTGAACAAGGTTATAAATACAAAAAACTTGATGACAAGTTTATTCATTCTGTACACAAGTATGAGGAGGACATGACGAAACAATGGGTGAATAACCGCTTGACTATTGCTGTCAAAAATGGTTTTACACTGATATATGATGAGTTTACGCGTTCTCGTCCTGAAGCAAACAATATTCTTCTACCCATTTTGCAAGAACGCATGTTGAGTACTTCCGCAACAAAAGAAGAGGACTATTACATGAAAGTACATCCTGAATTTCGTGCCATCTTTACTTCAAACCCAGAAGAATATGCTGGTGTAAACCGTACGCAGGATGCCCTTCGTGACCGGATGGTAACAATGGATCTTGACCATTTCGACTATGAAACCGAATTGAAAATCACCATGGCGAAATCAGATCTTTCATTAAAAGATACCGAAACGATCGTCAAAATTGTCAGGGGGTTACGTGAATCAGGGAAAACAGAATTTGATCCGACAATCCGCGGTTCTATCATGATTGCTAAAACATTAGCGACACTAAAAACCACTCCTTCGAAATCAAGAGATATTTTCAGAAAAATCTGTCAGGATATTCTCACATCAGAAACGAGTAGAATTGGTTCGAAAACCAATCAGGAAAAGGTAAAGATCATTGTTGATGATCTGATTGAAAAATATACCTGATTTCGCAATAAAACCACACATCAACACTTTAAAAAATCCGAAATATTATGCCAATCTCAAGCTCAATAAAAGGACTTCAAAGCATTAAATCAATGCAGAATGTTGTTAAATCGGGCATCCCCAATAAAGAGGAATCTGATTTCATAAAGTTGTACATGTATGAAAAAGAGAGAACCCGATTAAAAAGTGAAGAAATAAGAATTTTACTACGACTTGAGATCATTCAAGCCAGACTGAAAGAGATTCAGGAATATAATGATGAGAAAGCCGGACAAATGCATACTCCTGAAATGCAGGAGTCGCAACAAAAGAAAACAGTAGAGGTGAAATCAGATTTCAAAACCATGTCGATAGACTATTAAAAAATATGTGTTATGTCAGAACCAACCCATTCAATAAACGCGACCGGCTTAGCCGATATTCTAGAAAGAGTTCTCGATAAAGGGATCGTTATTGCAGGTGATATTAAAATACAAATAGCAGATATTGATTTGCTGACCATAAAAATCAGATTATTGGTTTGTTCTGTTGATAAGGCAATGGAGATGGGCATCAATTGGTGGCAAGAAGACACCTATCTTTCAACGAAAGCCAGAGAGAAAGAGTTGATGCAGCAACAAGAAACGTTGGAGGCTCGTCTGGAAAAACTTGAATCGATTAGTAAACCAACTTAATTTAAAAAATTCAATAAAATGGAAAACGATAAAAAGAATGACAAAAAAGAAGAAGCTAATTTTGATCTTTTCGGCCTTGGAGGTTTGTTTAAAGGTATTGAAAAATTAGTTGACCTTGCCGGGAAACTCGATGAAAAGGGAGCTATGAATAAAGAAGGTGAGATCAATCTTGATCATATCAAAAAAGGCATGAAAGGTGTGTATGGTTTTACTGTTAATACAGCAGTAGGAGGCAACCCAATAGTCGAGACTTTTGGGAATATCAAGAAAACACCCGATGGACCTAAGGTAGATGAAGAACGTGAACCTATAACGGATATTTTCAATGAAAAGAGTGAAGTCATGATCATTGCTGAAATGCCTGGAGTAGAGGCTAAAGATATTGAAATCGATTTAAAAGAAGATATCCTTGAAATTAAGGCAATTGGTAAAAACAGAACATACCGCAAAGAACTTCTACTACCAATAAAAGCAAGTAAAGAGAATTTAAAGCACAAATTCACCAATGGAATCCTCGAAATAAGGATAAAAAAATAAATATCATGGCACTTGCTGGTTTAGAAAACGAAGAATTAAAACTCATCATTTTCGGAGGAAAAGGTGGTGTTGGAAAAACCAGTTGTGCCATTGCTACAGCTCTGGCCTTATCAGAAGAATATAAAACATTACTTATATCTACTGATCCCGCCCATTCCTTATCAGACTGTCTAGAGCAACAGATTGGGTTTAAAGTAGTAAAAATAAAAGGAAACGCAACCCTTTCAGCCATTGAAGTGATTGCGGACGAGGCACTTTCAGTGTTTATTAATGAGCATCGGGATCAATTAAGAAAGCTACTCGAAACCTCCACTAATCTGGACAATCTGGACATCGATGAAATGCTAACCTTGTCGATTCCAGGTATTGATGAGGTAATGAGTTTTAAAACCATCATAGATTTTATAGAAGAAGGTGAATACGATAAATATGTTGTGGATACAGCCCCCACCGGGCATGCATTACGACTCATTTCATCTCCGAAATTATTGGATGAGTGGATAAAAGTTGCCGCAAGAATGAGATGGAAATATCGCTATATGATTACCAGTTTTTCAGGTTCGTACAAACAAGATGAAGTTGATACATTCTTATTAAGTTTAAAAAAAACAGTAAAAAGAATTGAAAACCTGTTACGTGATAAAACCAAATGTGAATTTATCCCGGTCTGTATTCCTGAAGCAATGGCAATTATGGAAACTGGCAGGCTTCTTATTGATCTGGAGAAAGCTGGAATCATATCGCATCAGATCATCGTAAATAATGTAATGATTTCGGAAGGTTGTGATTTCTGCAAAAGAAGGAAAGCCGGACAATTACCGTATTTACAAGAAATCAGCAATTCGTTTAGCAATCTGAATAAGGTTGAGGTACCCATTTTTGCTGAAGAAATAAAAGGGAAGAAAGCCTTAAAACAGTTAAAGAAATGTCTTTTTGAAGATTCACCTATCTATTAATTAGCTATGGCCAAAATTAAAGACGATATAGTTCTGCGAGTAAAAGAAGCACTAGTAAAGGATGTTGGGAGAGCTATTGCCAGAATAGATCCGAAGGATATGAAGTTGAGTGGTCTGGAAAGTGGTGATGTTATCATCATTGAAGGTAAACGCGCTACCCCAGTCAAAATCATGCCGTGCTACCCCGAAGACAGAGATAAACAAATTATGCAGATTGATGGAATCACTAGAGAAAATGCATTGATTGGGATAGATGAAAAAGTAAGACTAATCAAAACGAACTGTCTTCCAGCTACAAAAATAAAACTTAAACCCGATACAAAATCAGGATCTTTATTTAAAGCCGATGATGCGAAATACATTGGATCGCTTATTAATGGACTTCCAGTAACAAAAGGAGATAAGGTAAGAGCCAATCTTTTTGGAACACGCTCAGTTAATTATACAGTAACTGGAGCTAGTCCGGATGGTGTGGTTTTAATTCATCCAAACACTGTCTTTCAGCTTGAATTAGCCAAAACAGAAGGTGAAAGCAAAAGTAAAGTCTCATATGAAGATATTGGCGGACTTGGAAATCAGGTCCAACGCATCCGTGAGATGATAGAATTACCCTTAAAGTACCCTGAAATTTTTGAACGGTTAGGTGTTCAACCTCCTAAAGGAGTCTTTCTTTATGGCCCTCCTGGAACTGGAAAAACATTAATAGTTAGAGCGGTGGCTCACGAAACGGATGCATATTTCATCAATATTTCTGGTCCTGAAATTATGGGGAAATTTTATGGAGAGAGTGAAGGGCGAATCAGAAAACTTTTTGAAGAAGCTCAGGCACACGCCCCATCTATCATTTTTATAGATGAAATTGATGCTATTGCACCAAAGAGAGAAGATATGGGAGGTGAAAAACAGGTTGAAAAACGTGTAGTAGCTCAACTATTATCTTTAATGGATGGCTTGGAATCGAGAGGAAAAGTAATTGTGATTGGTGCAACAAATATTCCCAACTCTATTGATCCAGCATTAAGAAGGCCAGGGCGTTTTGATCGTGAAATATCAATATCTATACCAGATAAAAAGGGGAGACTTGAAATCTTACACATCCATACCAGAGGAATTCCCTTATCGGCAGATGTTGATATGGAAAAACTAGCAGAAATCACACACGGGTTTGTTGGTGCCGATTTGGAAGCTTTAGCCCGAGAGGCTGCAATGACAGCTTTACGAAAGATACTACCACAAATTGATTTTGAGATGGCAGAAATACCGTATGAACTGTTGATGTCGCTCGAGGTTACAATGGACAACTTTTTGGATGCAATGAAAGAGGTGGAACCCTCTGCCATTAGGGAGGTCTTTGTTGAAGTACCAGATGTGAAATGGGATGATGTTGGGGGTCTTGATGAAATAAAAGAAGCACTAAAGGAAACAGTGGAGTGGCCTTTGATGTACACCGATCTTTTTAAGAAAGCAGATACGAAGCCACCTAAGGGAATCATTCTTCATGGAAGACCCGGCACCGGTAAAACATACCTTGCTAAAGCGCTGGCCAGTGAGAGTGGAGTTAATTTCATTTCAGTAAAGGGGCCACAGATTTTAAGCCGTTATATTGGTGAATCAGAAAAAGGAGTAAGAGAACTATTCAGAATGGCAAAACAAGCCTCTCCTTGTATCCTATTTCTGGATGAAATTGATAGTCTTACACCCAGACGTAATAATGATAGCTCAGGTTCAGGAGTGATAGAAAGGGTAATCGGTCAATTTCTTACTGAAATGGATGGTATAGAGGATCTGAAAGGAGTAATTGTGCTGGCTGCGACCAACAGAATTGATTTAATAGATCCCGCATTACTAAGAAGTGGAAGATTTGATCTGATTTTCGAGTTACCACTTCCCGATTTACCAACCAGAGAGAAAATATTTGTTATCCATACTCGGAATAAACCCCTTAACAAAAAAGTAAGCCTTAATAAACTTTCTTTAAAAACAGAGGGTCTGACAGGATCTGATATTGAATTTATTTGTCGCAAAGCTGCAATGCTTGCAATTCGTAGCTTAATTGATAATAAAATCAAGAAAGTATCTTATAAAACAGAAGAGATTATCATCTCTGAAAAGCACTTCGAAGAAGCTATTGAACTGGTTTTAAGACAAAACGCAACAAAAAATTAAACACTAAGCTCATGTCAACAAAAGGAATATATATCTACGGGATTGTACCGAACTTCTATAGTCAGGATATGTTCAGATCCTTGGAAAGTCTAGGAGTATATGCCATCTCCACTCAAAATATTGCTGCTATTGTTTCCGACAGAGAGAGCATAAACCTTAACTATTTTGACAGAGAATCTCTTGGACATTTACTGGTTCACCATCAGAAAACGATAGAGGAACTACAACATAAAGAATTCAACATGATTATCCCCATGCGACTGGGCATGATTGTTAGTTCAAAAGAAGATGTTATTCGAATACTTACTAAAGGGCATAAACTAATTATTGATACTTTTCATAAACTCGAAAACCTAATAGAAATTGATTTAGTGGCAACATGGGCAGACTTCCCCGGAATCATCAAGGAAATTGCAAACCTCCAGGAGATCGTTGATATAAAGCATAAAATAGAGCAAAGTGGAATTACATTAACTCAAGCAGATCAAGTAAAGGTTGGAATGCTAATGAAAGAAAAAATGGAGGTTAAAAACAAAGCTGTTGAATTAAGCATTCTTGATATTTTACATAAAAATAGTCTTGATATAATAACACACGAGACTATGAACGATCAGATGATAACTAATTCAGCAGTATTACTTAATAGAAATAATATCGAGAAATTTGAAGAGGCAATTGACCAACTTGATGAAATGCACAAAGGCTTACTTAATTTTAAAATGATAGGACCACTACCATGCTATAGTTTTTATACACTTGATGCACAAGAGCTAAATCCATTGCATATATCAAAGGCAAAAGAAGAACTCGAACTACCTGATGAAACTTCGGAATCAAAAATAAAAAAAGCATATCTGGAGAGGGCAAAATTATTTCACCCTGATACAGATCAAAAAAAAGGTGATGAAGCAAACTTCAACAGAATCAATAAGGCATATCACACATTGCTTGATTATTCAGCAGCAGTAAAGCAGACTTCTAAAGAGATTTCAATATCATTGGCAAAAGAAAACGTAATTGAGAATCTGATTTTAGTAAAAATAAAGAAATAATATGCAACGAGACGGGAAATATATTTATTGCATCATAGCATCGGATTATGATGTTAATCTGGGACCAATAGGAATTGGTGGACGTGGTGATTTAGTCTCCACTATTGGTTTTGATGAATTATGTATGGTTGTAAGTGACCATCCACTTAGCCGATTCGTTGTCAACCCTGAGAATATGTTGGCACATCAAAAAGTGATTGAAGCAGTAATGAAGGAATTTAGGAGTATTCTTCCAATTAGGTTTGGCACTATTGCAGCAACTCCAGATGAGATAAGAAACCTGCTCAATCGGAGATATAGCGAGTTTATGGAATTGCTAAAACAGTTCGAAAATAAGGTAGAATTCAATATAAGAGGAACCTGGAAAAATATGGGAATGATATACAAAGAGATTGATAAGGAACATGTTGAACTACAAAAAATAAGAGCAGAAATAGAAGAATTACATGATGAAAAAACCAGAAACCTAAAAATTACCGAAGCTGGTAATCTAGTTTCGAATGCACTTATTAATAAGAAATTTGAAGAAACTGAAGTGATTACTGATGCTTTTCGAAAATCAGTTTTCGAGATTAAACATAACAAGACGAGTGGAGACGCCATGTTTATGAATACCGCATTTCTGGTTAACAGTGGCAGAGAAGTTGAACTTGATCATATTATGACTGACCTCGGTGCCAAATATGAAGACCGGAGCGATTTTGTTTATACAACACCATTGCCAATATTTAATTTCATTGACCTGAAAATATTTCCTGAAAAATGGGAATTATAAAACAATTTATTTAAACTATTATGAGCAACGAACTGGAATTACCGAAAGAAGGAAAATATATTTATGGGATTATCCGGCATGATGGGTCACTTAACTATGGCCCTATTGGCATGGGAAAGCGTGCTGATTTGGTTTATGGAATAAACTATAACGGCATCACAGCCATTGTCAGTAATTCGCCAATCATAATTTATGAAGCCCGCAGGATAAATATGATCACCCATGAAAAAGTGTTAGAAGAGGTTATGAAAGAATATACGGTTCTTCCGGTAAGGTTTTCAACTATCTCAGAACATAATGATGACGCAGGAATACTAAGAATCCTTGAAAAGGATTACAAAAAATTTGATGAGATGCTGACTAAGATGGAAGGCAAAAAAGAATTGGGATTGAAAATACTAGCTCATGAAGCACCTATCTATGAAAGTATTATTGAGAAATATGATGAAATAAAGACATTAAGGGGGAAATTGTTAAATCTACCGCCTGACAAAACCCATTACCAACTTATGAAAATTGGTGAAATGGTTTCTGAAGCACTAAAAAAGGAGACTGAAAATTATAAGAACTTAATCCTTGATGTTTTAAATCCGATTGCTGAAGACATAAAGATAAACGATAATTATGGAGAGATGATGATATTAAATGCTGCATTTCTTATTAAAAACATATCTGAACCTGAATTCGATAAAGCAGTGACCGAATTAGATGAAAAGTATGGACGTTATATGACCTTCAAATATGTCGGGACATTACCCCCCTATAATTTTGTAAATCTAGTTATTAACACGAAAGGAGTTTGAAATGTTTTTAATTGATGACATACTTCTAGCACCTTTAAAAGGTGTCATTTTTATTGCAGAAAAGATCAATGAAGTTTTAGAGAAAGAAACATCGGATGAGGGTTCTATCAAAGAAAAGCTAATGGCACTTCAACTAAAATTTGAGATGGACGAAATTGATGAAGAAGAATATGACAAAAGAGAAGATGAATTGCTTAATCAATTACAAAACATTAGAAAAGAAAAAGAAAATAAGTAGTAAAGTTTTTAAACAAAAAAGGAGGAAAAGATGAGTGCTTTTAAATGTCCAAAATGTGGAAAGACAACAAGTGGAAATGAAAAATTTTGCGATGAATGTGGGCAATCCCTCAACATTACATGTCCTGAATGTGGTGAAGGATGGCGGTTTATGTTCGAATACAGATATTGTCCGAGTTGCGGACATAGCATGAAAAATGTGGGAGCTAAAAAGCCGGTACTATAGGAAAAATAAAAGTGCCCCCTTTACCTGTTTACTTTATATTTAAATAATAAGGAGGAAAAAAATGAGTAATATTATTGATGTAAAAAAGACCGTGGTTAATTTTCTAAAAGAAAACATTAATTGTTATGACATAACGGTAATAAAAATTGAAAAAGTTTTAGAAACATGGAATTCCATTGCAGAGGTATATGAAGACGATTCATTCTTGAAATCGATGAATCTTCCACCAAAACAAGTCCGCTTATTTTATTCTGTAAAAATGGATGAAAAATTGGAAATTACATCTTTCGAACGATTAAGCTCTTTTGAAGGGATGGATGTTTCAAGCGAATAACTTAAAATACACTAATTAACAAAAACGCATCATGATAAATGATCTGATATATGTTTATTGCCTTTTGCGCAATCCGATAGACCTCCAATCAAAATTGAAGTCAAATGGATTTGAAACACTTATGTTTGATGATTTTACTGTTATCGCTAAATATGTTAATGAAAGTGAGTTTTCTGAAGAAAACTTGAAAATAAATTTATCAGATATTCAATGGATAGAATCAAATGCAAGAGAACATTTCAGTGTAATCAGCCTTATCATGGAAAATAGTACCGTGATCCCTTTTAGATTCGGAACTATTTTTAATACGCATGACAGTTTAAAGAAATTCATTACTGATTATTCCGATTCATTGATTGAAAACTTTCTGCATATCGCAGGTAAAGAGGAATGGTCAGTTAAAATATATTGTAATCGGAATATACTTTGCGAACAAATTGACGAATTAAGTCAAGATGCTGCTGAGATGGAAAAACAGATAATGGCAAGTTCTCCAGGAAAAGCATTTCTTTTAAAAAGGAAAAAAACAGACTTAATTGAAAATGAGATGAACAAGATTTGTCAAAATTATGGACAACAATACTATAACGATTTCAAAAGTTTAAGTGAATTAACCTATCTCAATAACCTTCTTCCCAAAGAGTTTACTGGGAGAGAGGATACGATGATCCTCAATGCTTCATTTTTGGTTATTAAAAATAAAGTGACTGATTTTATTAAAACCAGCGATACATTGAGAACAAAAGATTCAAATATCGGCTTTTCTATTGAAGTAACCGGTCCTTGGCCTCCTTTTAGTTTTATCTCAATTAAAGAAAGAACCTAATGCACGATAACGTAATCGATCAATCAAAAGATATCACCATTCTAGAACTGCTCGACAGAGTATTAAACAAAGGAGTCATCCTCACTGGAGATCTTGTAATTTCGGTAGCAGACATTGACCTGGTATATGTAGGTGTAAAGCTAATGTTGAGTTCGGTTGAAACAATGGAGCAGATAAAAGCAGGAAGAGCTATAATTAAAGAATAATTTCTCCTACTTATTATTTAGAAAAACCATGATGAGAAGAATACAAATATGTACACTTTTTTCTAAAACCAAGAATTCTTAACTATACTGACATGGAAATGATGATTTATTCAATATTATCCACTAAAGGAAATCCTAAGAATTTAGTTGATTTACTGATTGACATAAAAGGTATTTCAGAAGGAGTGTTAAGTTTTGTTTCCTTCAAAGATATTACTGCAGTTGTGAGCGCAATTAAAAAAAATGATATAAATGCAGATAGAGCAAACGCAATTATATATGCTGGCATCATAGAAATTCTGACCCAACGATTCACACTACTTCCTGTAAGGTATGGTTCAGTGATGGAATCAACTTCAGCAATTATAAAGATGCTCGAAAGAAACTACAATGAGATTCAAAACAATCTCCAGAAAGTTGAAGATAAATGGGAATTTGGATTAAGAATCTTCTGTGATTCGGAAAAATTAAAAACAGAACTAAGAGCAAAATCAGAAGCCGATCCCCAAAGCCAAACCATAGAATCCACAGACTCAGTATATAGAGATTGGGTTAATCGAAAGCTTAAGGAACACAGGCTTGAGGAATCGTTATTAACTTACATTGAATCAATTATTGCAGAGATCAAAGTATTTCTTGACAGTTTAAATGCAGTCAATAAATTTAAGAAAATGCTAACTGCAACAACATTACTTGATGCTGTTTTCTTACTTGATAAAGACCAAAAAGATACTTCAGTTTATTTTATCGAGGATTTACAAACCAAATATCCAGCACTAACATTTGTTCTGACCGGACCTTGGCCTCCATATAATTTTGTTGAAATCACTATAAAATAATCAGCACAATGAATGAAAATAAAATATTATTTAATTCGGGTTCTCTTGAGGAGTTTTCAGAGGAAATTGGAAAACTAACAAACAATGATGAATCAAAGCTAAAACTAGGACCTGATAATGCTGATTCAGGACTAGCCAAACTGGTACTTACACTTGTTGAACTTATCCGTAAACTTGTTGAAAAGCAGGCAATGCGGAGAGTTGATGGTGGGTCGTTAACAGATGAAGAGATTGAACGGCTCGGTGAGACACTAATGAACCTTGAACTTAAAATGGAAGAACTTAAAGAACATTTCCACCTAACTGATAGGGACTTGAATATTAATCTGGGACCATTGGGAGATTTAATGTAAAATTAAATTTATAATATTAACAAAAGAAGTAGCCCTATTTGGCGCTACTTCTTTTGTTAATAGCTCTATATTAATTTTTATACGGTTTAAGCTTTGTAATAAAGTGATATTCCTGCGGGGTAACATGGTATTTATTGATGACAGAGATGGCGGTACATCCCGCTCCACTTAATGCATAATCCACATTGAGAGTTATGCCATTAAAAGGTTTCAACTGATAAGTATAGCATACAATTTTATTCAAGGAAATTTATTCATCATCTTTGGATGCTATTTCATTAATAAAGCATGTGCACTGAATATATTATTCGTTATTTTTGAAAAACTTTTATACTTAACGGATATATTTGTTTATTCATTTAAGTGTAAATGTGACGTTTATTTATTAAAACATTGCATAACTGCTCATTTTTGATTTGTCAATTCAACTAGTTGATTCATAAAAACAACCCGAAATGAACCCGAAGTCGCTTGTAGTTCTTATCGTATCTCTAATATTACATACGCAACTATATTCGTTAACTACTAACGATACTTTAAAGAAAGCACAAAGCATACCGAAAAGAGTTTATACTACGAGTAGACTGACAACTGAAAAACCAGTAATTGATGGTGTATTAAACGATGCATGCTGGAAGACGGGCGAATGGGCTAGCAATTTTACACAATGGGTGCCGAATGAAGGGGGAAAACCATCGCAACCAACGGAGTTAAAAGTTTTGTACGATGATAAAAACATTTATGTAGCGATAAGGGCAATTGACCATGAGCCCAAGAAAATATCTCAAAAAGCTGGAAGGCGTGATGAACTAACGGGCGACCAGGCTGGTATTTCATTCGATAGTTATCATGATCGCCGGACTGGATTTGAGTTTGATCTGACTGCCGGTGGACAAAAAATAGATTTGTTAACAACGAACAATAGTTTTGATTTAAACTGGAATGCTGTTTGGAAAGGAAAAGTTGGGAGGGAAGACTCTGCCTGGATAGCGGAGTTTGAGATTCCATTAAGTCAACTCAGGTATAGTAGCGATTCTACACAGGTATGGGGCATGCATTGCTGGCGTTGGATTGATCGTTTGCAGGAAGAGAGTGATTGGGAGATCCAATCATCAAAAGGTCCAGGCATATTATACCTGTTTGGCGAATTGCAAGGCATCAAAGGACTCCCGAAATCTCGCCGAATAGAAATTATGCCCTATATACTTGGTAAGTTGAATGCTTTTCAGAAAGAACCTGAAAACCCTTTTGCAAATAAAGGAAGGAGTTGGTTTGGAAATGCAGGCCTTGATGCAAAAATTGGATTGTCGAGTAATTTCACCGCCGATGTAACCGTAAATCCTGACTTTGGACAGGTCGAATCGGATCCATCGGTGATGAATCTCTCTGCATTTGAAACATTTTATGGAGAAAAACGACCTTTCTTTCTGGAAGGGGCAAATATCTTCAATTTCGACCTTGGTGACGCAAGTCTCTTTTACAGTCGCCGAATTGGCCATGCCCCCAGCTACAATCCCAGTTTAAAGAACAATGAATATATGGATTTCCCTGACAATACAACGATTCTGAGTGCTGTAAAAATGAGCGGAAAATCATCAAACGGACTTTCAGTTGGCATATTACAAAGTCTTACAGCTAATGAACATGCTAAAATAGATTCATTAGGCAAGAGGAGGAAAGAAAGTGTTGATCCCTTAACAAGCTATACGATTGTTCGTGTGCAACAAGATTTCAGGCAGGGAAACACAGTACTGGGAGGAATACTCACCTCCACAAATCGCTTTATTGATAATGCAAATCTCAATTTTCTAAATCGGGATGCAGTAACCGGTGGACTTGATTTACTTCATCAATGGAATGATAAAGAATTTTTTATCGATGCAAAATTAGTGGGCAGTAATATTAAAGGAAATGCCGATGCCATTAAAGAACTTCAATATTCGTCGGCACGTTATTACCAACGACCGGATGCTGAAAATTTTCATTACGACAGCACGCGAACAGAACTTTCTGGCTATGGTGGAAGAATCAAAATAGGGAAAGGCAGTAAAGGATTATGGCGCTATTCATCTGAATTCAACTGGCGTTCGCCAGGTCTGGATTTTAATGACATCGGATATCTGGCTACATCCGATATCTTTAAACAAACATCATCACTTTCATATTTTATCACCAACCCTGTTTTTATTTTCAGAACATACAATATTGGTATAAGTCAAACAAATAATTGGGATTTTGGAATGCACCATTTATCATCGGGTGGCAACTTAAATATGTATCTTGTTTTTCTTAACAAATGGACCATCAACAATTCGCTAAATTATACATCTCAAGCCCTCGACACACGTATTTTACGTGGAGGCTATGCAATGCTGATTCCCTCGTTATGGGTTAATTCATTTTCGATAGGAACAGATCCTTCAAAAAAAATAACCTTTAGCTTAAACACTTACCTATCAGCATCAGGCAACCAAAGTAGCAGATACTATTCAGTTGAACCGGGTATGTCGATCATGCCACTAAACACTTTAAAGTTTTCGATGAGTGTAAATTATTCAGGCAACAAAGACAATCTACAATATGTTGATACTAAATCTGTGGGTAATGAAAGCAGGTATATACTGGGAAAAATTGACCAGCATACATTGAGTGCCACCTTTAGAATAGACTATAATATTACGCCTGAACTTTCAGTTCAATATTATGGTAGTCCGTTTGCTTCAATAGGTAAATATTCTGATTTTAAAGTCGTCACGAATCCAAGAGATGCCAATTATCAAAACAGGTTTTCAGTGTTAAGCCCTATACTAAATAATAATAATTACACTGTATCTGAAAACGGAAGTTCGCACGTCACTTATACTTTCTCTAATCCCGATTTCAACTTTGATCAGTTCAGGTCAAATTTTGTATTCAGATGGGAGTATCGTCCCGGTTCGCAAATTTACTTTGCATGGTCGCAAGACAGAACTAATTACATCACACCAGGCTATAACTCAGTATCTGATGCTTTAGGGAACATCAAAAACATATTCCCAAGATCTGTTTTTTTGATAAAAATTAACTATTGGTTCTCGATTTAATAACTGATAAAAATAAACAACCTTAATACTAAACCCCATGATTCGTAAAGCCTGTTTCCTCATCTATGTTTTGCAGCTCTTTGTAATAGCATCATTTGCCCAAACACCAGCAGATGCATCCGGACGCAAGACATTATTATTTAATGAAAACTGGAAATTCTTTAAAGGCGATTCAGAGAAAGCTTTTGAGGTTTCTTTTGACGATAAGGGGTGGCGAAATGTAGAATTACCGCACGACTATTCTGTAGAAGGTCCTTTTGATAGTCAGTGGGCAAGCGCAACGGGATATCTACCCACCGGCATAGCATGGTATCGCAAGACTTTTGTCGTTCCTGCATCGGATAAAGGGAAGCAGGTAGCTATCTATTTTGAAGGGGTTTCTAAAAATGGTGAGGTATGGATCAATGGTCATTATCTGGGAAAACGACCCAATGGATATATCTCTTACCAATACGATCTGACGCCCTATCTCAACATTGGGAAACAGAATGTGCTGGCTGTAAAGGTAGACCATCAGGAATTTGCTGACTCGCGTTGGTATACAGGATCTGGAATATACAGAAATGTATATATCATAGCCACCAACAAAATCCATATTAAGCAATGGGGTGTTTTTGCGACTACACCTGTTGTAAATAAAGACAAGGCAACCGTTGCTGTAAATGTATCGATTGAAAATAATGCAGCTTCAAATCAGAAAGTTGAAATAGAAAACGAATTGACGGATCAGAATGGAAAATTAGTGGCACGAAGCTCGAAAGCTGTTTCAGTCTCTGCTTCTAATGGAACCGATCTGGACCTTTCTATGGAGGTATTGAAGCCAAATCTCTGGTCCATAGACCATCCAAATCTATATACTTTAATCACAACCATTAAGCAGGGCACTGTTGTACTTGATGAGATAGACACAAAAATTGGTATCCGCTCTTTTCATTTCGATGCTGATAAAGGCTTTACATTGAATGGCGTACCCATGAAATTAAAGGGAGTTTGCGTTCATCATGATGCAGGTTGTCTGGGTGCTGCCGTTCCAGATGGAATTTGGGAACGCAGATTGATCCGTTTAAAAGAAATGGGATGCAACACGATCAGAATGAGTCATAATCCACATGCCACTGAGTTGTACGACCTATGTGATAAACTTGGATTTCTGGTAATGGATGAAGCCTTCGACGAATGGGAAGCTGGTAAAAATAAGTGGGTAAAGGGTTGGAATGTAGGAAAGCCGAGTACAGAAGGATATCATGAAGTGTGGGCAGAATGGCATGAAAAAGACCTCCGCGATCAATTGTTAAGAAACAGAAATCATCCATCTATTTTCCTTTGGAGTATTGGAAATGAGCTTGATTATCCAAACGATCCCTATTCACATCCTATACTGGATATTGGAACCAATCCACAGATCTATGGACGAGGTTACCATCCGGAAATGCCAAACTCAAACCGTTTAGGAGTAATAGCTAAAGAGCTGGTAAAGATTGTAAAACAATATGACACAACCCGTCCCGTAACGGCTGCATTGGCGGCAGTACTGATCTCCAACGAAACAGGCTATGCCGATGCACTTGATGTTGTTGGCTATAACTATCAGGAATACAGATATATTGACGATCATAAAAAATATCCGAACCGAATCATTCTGGGAAGTGAAAATGGATTTGGAAAAGGAGTTTGGGACGATGTAGCCAACAATGCGTTCATTTCGGCTCAGTATCTTTGGACAGGAATAGAATATCTTGGCGAAGCAGGAATGTTTCCGGCAAAACATAGTACATCCGGGCTGTTGGATCTTGGTGGATTAAAGAAACCAGAGTATTTTTTCAGACAAAGTCTATGGAGTGATCAACCAATGATCTATATCGGAACCACAATCCCGCCCAAAGTAGAGAGAGCCGGTTCGCCATGGGATCAAAAGAATGCAGATCCCAATTGGAATTACACAAAAGGAGAAGTCATTAGAGTGAACTGTTTTACCAACTGTAAAGAAGTTGAGCTATTCTTAAATGATAAATCGTTGGGCAAAAAGAATAGGGCTGATTTTGAAAAGAGTAGGGTAATAAATTGGATCGTTCCTTTTGAACCGGGCACATTGAAGGCTATAGCTACAGATGCAATGAACAAATCGCATCTCGCTATTATAAAGACTTTCGGGAGTCCCTCATCATTGTTGGCATCCTCCGATAAAAAGCAACTTAGCGCTTCAAAGCGGGGTATCGCACACATTGAGTTAACTTTAGTTGATGAAGCTAGTAATCCTGTATTCTTATCAGATAATGAAGTTACCTGCGAGATTACGGGGTCGGCTTCATTACTGGGTCTGGAAAACTCTAATCCAAGAGATATAACCAGCTATAAAACAGCCAATCGCAAGATCTATAAAGGGAAACTGGTTGCATATATTCAGGCTGGCACTAAAGAGGGAGATGCCACTGTAACTTTCTCATCACCCGGAATAAAATCTGTAAAAGTGGTTTTTAATATTGTAAAACATTGTTGTCCGGTAGAAACTAAAATCCGTTTTCTTTCATTATAACTATCTGAAAACGAATACTGATAATTTGAAAT
>Ga0224522_1000341_pt1 | contig 17242 bp, 15 predicted proteins | sample CFST25metaG_FD_182733 | JGI IMG/M metagenome (GOLD analysis project Ga0224522, IMG submission 182733) | Peat soil microbial communities from Stordalen Mire, Sweden - C.F.S.T25 | ecosystem: Environmental > Terrestrial > Soil > Wetlands > Peat | place: Sweden: Norrbotten County, Stordalen Mire...
AATCCGGCGATAAAATTATTGCGATTGATGGCGTTTCAACGTCTGGTCTTTCGGCTGATGGCGCGGTGATGAAAATTCGCGGTCCAAAGGGGACAAAAGTTAAATTAACTATTTTTCGTCAAGGGTTTGAGACTACTAAAGATTTCGAGATTGAGCGTGACATTATTTATGTAAAAAGCGTAAAGACAAAATCTTTAGATAATAATTTATTTTTAATTACCGTCTCTAGTTTCAATGAAGATACAGAAAAATTATTTAGTCAGGCGGTCAGTGAGGCGATGCTTAAAAAACCAAAAGGCATTATTATTGATTTAAGAAATAATCCAGGTGGATTTTTAAACACTTCAGTAGCGATGATTGGCGAATGGATAAAAAATGATACCGCCGTCACAGAGAAAACTGGAGATCCAAAAAACGACATAACCTATACTACTAATGGTGCAGCTCGTTTAAAAGGTTATCCAACTGTAGTTTTAGTTAATGGTGGATCAGCTTCAGCTTCGGAAATTTTAGCTGGTGCCCTAAAAGACTACGGTGTCGCGACGATTGTCGGTGAAAAAACTTATGGCAAGGGTTCGGTCCAATCTTTAGAAGATTTGAGTGACGGCTCTTCTTTGAAAGTGACAGTGGCCAAATGGTTTACGCCTAAAGGCAATTCTATAAATGAGATTGGGATTACGCCTGATGTTGAAGTTAAATTAACTCAAGAAGATTTTGATAATAATAAAGATCCGCAGTTAGACAAAGCAATCGAAATTTTGAAATCAAAATAATTTTTAATTTTTTATTTTATGGTGGAAAAAATAAAACAAGATAAAACAAAATATATTTTTGTCGTTGGTGGAGTTATGTCTGGCGTTGGAAAGGGGATTACTACTTCTTCCATCGGTCTTATTTTGCAAAATAAAGGCTATAATGTTAGCGCCGTAAAAATTGATCCGTATATTAATGTTGATGCTGGGACAATGAACCCAGTTGAACATGGTGAAGTTTTTGTTACCGAAGATGGTGATGAAACGGATCAAGATATTGGAAATTATGAACGTTTCTTAAATAAAAATATTTACCGAGAGAATTACATGACAACCGGGCGGGTTTATCAAACCGTAATTCAGAAAGAAAGAAATTTAGAGTACGGCGGAAAATGTGTCGAGGTTGTTCCTCATATTCCATTGGAAGTTATTGATCGTATCCATAAGGCTAGAGAAAAGGCCAAGGCTGATATCATGGTGGTGGAAATTGGTGGAACTGTTGGTGAATATCAGAATCTTTTATTTTTGGAAGCGGCTAGAATGATGAAATTATATAACCCCGGTAATGTTTTATTTGTAATGGTTTCTTATTTGCCAATTCCAGGAAAGATTGGGGAGATGAAAACTAAACCAACGCAATATGCAATTCGATCTTTAAACTCAGCTGGCATTCAGCCCGATTTTATTATTGCTCGTTCAGAAGTCCCAGTTGATGATCCAAGAAGAGTTAAAATTGCTTTAAATTGCAATATTGCGCCAGAAGATGTTATTTCTGCTCCGGATATTGATTCAATTTATGATGTGCCATTGAATTTTGAAAAAGATAATTTGGGCGACCGCATTTTGCAAAAATTTAAATTAAAAAAGAAAAAAGATGATTTAGCAGAGTGGAAGGCAATGGTTGAAAAACGAAAAAAAGCTAAACAAGAAATAAATATTGGTATTGTAGGAAAATATTTTACCAGTGGGCAATTTTGTTTTTCTGATTCTTATGTTTCAGTGATTGAAGCTTTAAAGCATGGTGCAGTGGCTAATAATTGTAAGGCAAAATTGCATTGGTTAAATGCCGAAGATGTGGAAAAAAATGGTCCAGCCGTTTTGAAAGATTTAGACGGTGTCATTGTTCCACAAGGCTGGGGGTCTCGCGGTTCTGAAGGAAAAATTAAGACGATTAAATATTGTCGGGAAAATAAAAAGCCATACTTTGGCTTATGCTATGGCATGCAAATGGCCGTGATTGAATTTGCGCGTGATGTTTTAGGCTTTAAAGATGCTAATTCGGCTGAAGTTGATCAAAAAACAAAGCATCCAGTTATTCATATTATGCCGGGCCAGGCAGAATTGATTGCCAAAAAACAATACGGCGGAACAATCCGTTTAGGTGGCTGGCCATGTAAGATTAAAAAAGGTACCCATCTTTATAAAGCCTATAAGCTCAAAGCCGGAGATAAAGATATTGTCACGGAGCGTCATCGCCATCGCTATGAGTTTAATAATGATTATCGTGAAGAATTAGAGAAAAATGGTTTGACTGTTGCCGGTACTTCGCCAGATGGAAAGATTGTTGAAGCCGTAGAAATTACTAGCCATCCATTTTTTATTGGCACGCAATTTCATCCTGAGTACATTTCTCGGCCATTAGCTCCGCATCCATTATTCGTAGAGTTTATTAAGGTTTGCTTGACATTAAAAGATAAAAAGAGCAAGAATATAAAATAAATTTGTTCATTTGTTTTATATTAAATATATTTTAAAGGAGGATTAAATGTTGCAGGGATCTTCTGTCTATGACCCTGATTGCAAAACAGATTTTTGCGTTCACGCGTTAACCGGAAAATGTCCTAAGATATCTTTATGTATCCAGGAAAGTCATGGGTATTGTCTTACTGGCCAATATGAAAAAGATTTAATCGAGTATCAATTGGCTCAAGAAAGAGAAAGAAGATATAAGTTCTGTCTATTTAAATTGACAATAGACCCGATGTGTTTATCTGACAGAGAGGTTGATTATTACTGTAATTACGGTGATTAAATTTTTTTCTGGTAACAAAAAAGCAGTCTACTGAAGACTGCTTTTCTATTTTTAAGAAGTTTATTTTTTGGTAGCCGGGACAACACTAACAACTTTAACTTTAGCAGTACGGCGATCAAATTTTTTCATTAGTTTGGAACCGAATTTAACCACGCCGTCAGCAACCGCGAAAAGGGTATGATCAACGCCGATTTTTACGTTAAGTCCAGGGAAGTATCTTGTACCTCTTTGTCTAATAATAATATTTCCAGAGCGAGCAACTTGGCCATCGCCAAGTTTTACTCCTAAGCGTTTTGATTCGGAATCGCGACCGAGGCGGGAAACACCACCTGATTTTTTGTGAGCCATATTTTTAGCAATTTTTAATTTATTTAAAAAATAAATGAATCCCGAAAAAGCGATTCATTAAATTCAGTATAACAAAAGAGTGAAACAGTGTCAAGAAAAGACTAATTTTGGCTAATTTTGCTAAGTTTTTCAATTTATGCTATAATCATTATATAAGAATATGGCAAATAAAACAAAAATAAAAATTAAGACTCTGACGGCTATCATGATAGCCTTTTTTTTGTTTTTAAGCTCTTCTTCGGCTGTTCGTAGTCAAACTACAAACCAGGTTAATGATGAAATTAGGCAATTAAATAGTCAGATTAAAAATAGTCAAGATAAATTAAGTGATTTGCAAAAAAAGAAAGCCCAATATGCTAAGAGTATAAAAGAGAAGCAATCTCAAGCGGCGAGCTTAAGAAATCAACTAAGTATTTTAGACGATCGTTTAGCAACGGCTGAATTAGATATTGAGAATACCCAGGCTGAAATTTCTCAAGTTAGTTTAGAGCAACAAAAAACAACAATTGAAATTAATGACCAAGAGCAGGAAATCGCTAAAGAGAAGCAGAGTATTGCTAATATTTTAAAAGTAATTTATAAAGAAGGCGATGCTAATACTTTAGAAATTCTTTTAATGAACGATTCTCTAACTGAATTTTTAGATCGGTTGAAATATTTAAAAGATGTTAATAGTGGGATGTCAGAAGCCTTAGATAATTTAAATCGGGCACAATCTCAATTAGAGAGTAAGCAGGCTGATTTAGAAGCTAAGAATGAAGAATTGGCTAATTTAAAAAATGATTTAGAACAAAGTAAATTAGCGGCTGGTCAAGAAAAAGCTAATAAATCCTATATATTGGACGCGACAAAAAATTCCGAAGCTGGTTATCAAAAATTGTTAGCCGAAGCTAAAACTGAAGAGGCGAATGCAGAAGCTGATGTTGCTAGTTTGGAGAAAACGGTTCGCGAAAAGATGTCAGGACAAGATAAACAGGCTTTAGATCAATCAGAAAATGGTTTGGCTTGGCCAATTTCCAGCCGGATTATTACAGCTTATTTTCATGATCAGAGTTATCCTTTTAAAAATATTTTTGAACACCCAGCAATTGATATTGCTACGGCGCAGGGGACTGAAGTGCGTGCGGCCGCTTCTGGCTATGTGGCGCGGGTTTATATTCATGGTACTGCTTATGGTTATATAATGTTGATTCATGGAAATAATATATCCACTGTTTATGGGCATGTGACCAAATCTTTTGTTAATGAAGATGATTATGTGACTCAAGGCGAGGTGATAGCCTTGTCTGGCGGTCGTCCCGGAACAACTGGTTCTGGACCGTTTACCACTGGTCCTCATTTGCATTTTGAAGTTCGTAAAGATGGTATTCCAGTTAATCCGCTTGACTATTTACCGTAATATTTATTAATTTTGTAATAAAATGATAAAAATTAGAGCTCACTTAAAAAAAGATATTCCATTTCGAGTTAAGTGGCTCAATAATAAAAAGGCAACGATTTTTGCGCTTGATAATCCTAATCAAAAGACTACAATTGCTGAGCAAGAAGAATGGTTTAGAAATTATAAAAATAATTCTAATAAAAAGTTTTTCACTATTCTGTTTAATGATAAACCAATTGGATTTATGGGTTTATCTGACATTGATTTTAATTCTAAAAAAGCTAGTGTTTTTATTTTAATCGGTGAGGATAATTATCGAGAAAAAGGCGTTGGTACCGTTGCGATGAATTTTTTAATAAAAAAAGCTTTTAATGATTTAAAACTTAAAAAGCTAGTACTGGAAGTTAATAAATTTAATGTCAGTGCTATTACTTTGTACAAAAAGATTGGATTTAAAATTATTAACAAAAATGATAAAGAATTTTGCATGACCTTAATGCGTTCTTCCTATGCTTGACTATTTGCCGTAATTTTATATAATCTAATTAATCTGAGCAGTCTAGCAAGAGCTGTTTAAGGATCATAATCTTGCTCCACCGATTGTGGGAGCTACTCAAGGGTTATTTTCTATCGTGCATACGTTAAAAAAATTTCTTGTTTGTGCCTTACAACCGCACGTGTAGACGTGTAAGCAATGCCGATAAGGGCAACGTTGGTGGTGAGTGGTGTTCACGAGCGTATTACTTTTTCATGGGAAAATTTAATACGCTCTTTTATTTTTTCATAGTTTTACCATGAGCTTGGCGATGAACATCACGCAGTTGCTTATTGGTAACGTGAGTATATATTTGAGTCGTTGCAATATTACGATGACCTAAAAATTCTTGTACTAAGCGCAAATCAACGCCATTAGAAAGTAAATCAGTCGCGAAGGAATGGCGCAAAGTATGCGGGGTAGCCATAACCGGCAAGCCAGAAATTAAAACATATTTTTTAACAACATCTTCCACAGCTCGATTAGTTAAACGGCGAGTTTTAGCATCTCTATTCTTTCCTGGCCGATAATTTATAAATAAAGCTTCATCAAGATCGGTTCGTTTGTCTAAATATTTTCTTAAAGCTTCAACCGCGCGAGTGCTAAAATAAACCGTGCGAACTTTTGAGCCTTTACCAACAACGGCAATTTCTACTTCGCGTGTTTCCTTTTTTATTTTTAATTGTTCGCGATTTAAAGAGGTGAGTTCGGAAATACGCAGGCCGGTTGAAAAGAAAGATTCTAAAATCGCTCGATCACGCAGACCAATAATAGTAGAGGTATCCGGAGCAGTTAGTAATCTTTCTAATTGCGGTAAATTTAAAAATTTAACTTCATGATCGGTCTTATCTTTAGCTAATTTTATTTTTGATGGTGGTAGGCAAGGAATGTTTTTTTCCACAAAAAATTCTAAAAGCGAACGCAAGGCAATTAAATAATAATTTTGTGTAGTTTTTTTTAGAGTAGTTTTTTTATGAGGATCAATATGGCGAGAAAGAAAAACTCGATACTTCCAAATATGATCATTTGTCAATTTGGCAGGGGAGAGTCCTTCTAGGTTGTTCTCTTTTAACCATTTGAAGAACTTATTTAGAAAGCGAGAATAATTTTCTTGCGTTTTCGCTGAAAGACCTTTTTCGATTTCTGAATAATCTAAATAATCTGTTAAATATTTTATTAGCGGTTTAGTAGTCATAATTATATTTTACCAAGATTAGAGGAAAGGGGGAAGCTTTAAAAGTCGATATTAATTGGGCTTTTTTGATATATATAACTTCGCATAATGTATATTAAGCGAAGTATGGCTTAGAATAAAAGGCAAGGTATTCACTTGCTTATCTTTGCTTTGTTATTTTTTAATTCTACAGCTGTCTATATTTAATTCTTTATTTAAAAATCTTTTTAATATAAATTATTTGTTCTAAAGACTTCTCTTGGTTATATCTTTTCCATTTTAAATTATCTTATTATTTAATGTTTTTTTAATTTCTAATATCCTTCCCCCGCTAAATATTGGCTAATATTAGTATAAAATATTAATAAAGCCTCTAGAATGCCCTAGAATGAATAGTCTTGATTATCGGGTATAAAATACCATCTTTCGCTTTAAATTTCACTGGCAACTTGCTAGTTGGTCATGCTGACCCCTAGAATTCTTATTTCTGGGATGAAGTTTAAGGAGAATTTAATTACAAGTAGAAAGATTCCAATTGCTAAAATGATTGAAGCGACGATGGCTAAGAAAAAAACAAATTTAAATAAATTTTCGACTGTTTTTGAACTCATAAATTTAATATATAGATTATCTTATTGATAATAGACTTTGTCGCCAATGCTTAGGTTGATATATTGTTTTGAATTAAAATCATTTTTTAATTTTTGATTTTTAACAGTAAGTAATTTTTCTATTTGTTTATCTAATGGATCTTTTGTACTAAAAATTATTTCTGGACCGTTAGTAATTTTCATTTTTATAGTATCAACATCATTGTCTATAGTAAATTTTTCAATAGCGATATCGGGAATTTTTTCTGGAATTTTTTTTAGTATTTCTTGAACATGGCTTATTGTCTTTCCGCCAGTCCAAATTTTTCCATCAGTAATTATATTACTAGATTGGTTAACTATAATAGGATATTTTTTATCAATTGTGTCAATATTAGTAATTTCATTTAAAATGTTCCCCTCAGAATCTATAAAATAATATTTATCCGCTTCATTCCAGACACCAGTAATTTCTTTTTCTTTCACATTGATTATTAATTTTCCAGAAATATTTTTTTGAATAGTAATTTCTTGGAAGGGATAAGCTTCTTTAAATTTTTTTAGGAACTCTTCTTTGTTAAAGAAAAATAATTTTTTTTCTGGTTGAAAAAAGAAATATTTTTTTTGGGACATCTGCTGGTTAGCAAGTGCGACAATCTCTTGATTTAAATTTTGATCAGCGGAATTAGTTTGAACATCTTTAATCTTTAAAAAGTCGGAGAAGAATATCGTCCAGATAATTAAAATTAAAAATATAATAATGCCAGATAGTATTAGTATTTTTTTAAAATTATAGTTTGCGCTATTAATTCTTTTTTTCTGACTGAAAAATGGATTTTCTAATTTCTTCTTATGGCAGTCAAAAGAAAACTTTCTGTTCCTCCTAGAAAAAGTCATATATAATCCCCTACTTTACTTTTTAATAATTTTTATTTTCCCTGGCATATATTGGCGTAAAACTTTTGGAATAATGATACTGCCATCGGCTTGTTGGTAGTTTTCGATAATGGCAATTAAAGCCCTGGTAATAGCAATGGCTGTGCCGTTTAGAGTGTGCAGATATTCTTTAGTTCCGTCAGCCTTTTTATATTTAATATTTAAGGCTCGAGATTGATAGTCAGTGCAATTAGAGACCGAGGTTATTTCAGCCCAATCCCCCATTTTATTTTCTTTGTTTGGTTTGCCTGGCATCCAAGCCTCTAAATCAAAAGTTCTAATTGATGGGGCGCCTAAATCAGCTGTGCAATGGTCGATAACGCGGAAAGGTATTTCTAAGCCATTAAAAATTTCTTTTTCTATAGCTAATAATTCTTGATGAGCCTTTTCGGAAGTTTCTGGTTTAACAAATTGAAACATTTCAATTTTAGTGAATTGGTGGACGCGGAAAATTCCTTTAGAATATTTAGAGTAGCTTCCAGCCTCGGTTCTAAAACAATGAGAAACAGCTACGTATTTTTTTGGTAGAGAAGTTTCATCTAAAACTTCATTCATGTGATAACCGCCGATAGTTATTTCAGAGGTGCCAATCAAAGATAGATTAGAGCCTTCGATATTATAAATTTGAGTTGATTCCCCTCTTGGATTATAGCCAGCGCGTTTAATTACTTCGTCTTTTGCTAAATCTGGCGTAATAAAAACAGTATATTTTTTTTTATAAAGTTTTTCTAGAGCGTATTGAATTAAAGCAAATTCTAATAAAGCTAACTCATTTTTCAAATAATAAAATTTGGCACCAGTAACTTCAGTTGCCTTTTCTAGATCTAATAAATCAAGCGCTTCAGCTAATTCTACGTGATCCTTTGGCTCAAAATTAAATTTTTTTGGTTGTCTGGCTATTTCTAAAATTGGATTATCATTTTCATTTTTGCTGACAACAACTTCTGGATGAGTTAGATTCGGAACCTTAAAAAGTAATTCTTCTATTCTTTGCTCGGCTTCAATCAAGAGTGGTCCTATTTTTGTTATTGCTTCTTTTTTTCTTTTCATTTCTTCTATTTCTTCTGTGGAGGGTTTATTTTTTGAACCTTTATTTCTTTCAGCACGCAAAACGTCTAACGCAAGTATGCATTCATGTCTTTTAATATCCCAAGCTAATAAAGCGTCAATATCAATATCGGCCAATCTATTTTCGCAATTTTTTTTGACTGCCTCTGCATTTTCTCGGATGTATTTAATGTCTAGCATGTTTTTATAAAAATTATTTTATTTTATTTAAATCCCCATTTATTAAAATCGGTTGCATGCCAAGAATTTCTTCTTTATAGGATAATTCCGGAATATTATTTAAAAGGAAAATTGGTTTCTTAAGATAAAAGGCTACGCCCATTTCCATTAAAGTATTTCCACCGATATAACCCGCAATATTTTTTTTATCATAATTTGGAATTAGAATTGCGTCGCACCAATTAATTTTATCAAAATGAATTTGGATTGCTTCCTTTTTTCTTTCCCAGACCCAAGTTTCATCGGCTTTAGCTTCTTTCCTGATTCGGTAATATTCGGCGACCGAAATTAACTCACCATTTTTTCCTGGCACTTCAATCGGCGGAAGTTTTACTTCGTGGCCTAAGTTTTCTAATTTATTTTTTATGTCCAGCATTTCGTCATAAAAAGCAATGCTACCGCAAATAGTTATTTTCATTTTATTTTTTCGGCTTCATTAATGGAAATAATTGACATTCACGCCCAGACTTATCTGCTAAGAAAGCAAAGACTCTTTCGCTCATTCCAAATCCGCAAGTTGGTGGCATGCCATGTTCTAAAGCTTCAACAAATTCATGATCAAACATCTGTGCTTCATCGTCGCCAGCTTCACGCAATTTTTGCTGAGCGGTAAATCTTTCGGCCTGATCAATCGGATCATTAAGCTCACTGTAGCCATTGCCTAATTCTGAGCCAGCAATAATCGGTTGAAATCTTTGGGTTAATTCTGGGCGATTCTCATCGGTTTTCGCTAAAGGTGAAACAACTTTTGGCACACCAACTAAAAAGCCTGGACCAGCAATTTGTTTTCGACAATATTTCCAAAGGTTATCAATTGCCCGGGTAATATTAAATCCTTTCTCGTCGTATTTAACATTTAATTCTTTTAACTTAGCCCTTATCTCTTCTTCGGAAGTATTTAAAATATCAACGCCAGTATATTTTTTAACTGTTTCTTGATAATCATATTTTTCCCATTCTTTATTTAAATCAACGTCAAAGCCTCTGATTTTAAATTTCAGAGTGTCAAAAGTTTTTTCGGCGATATATTTATAAAGCTCTTCTACTAATTTCATTCCGTCTTCGTAATTAGCATAAGCCCAGTAAAATTCCATTTGCGCATAATCTTGCAAGTGTTCAGCGTCCATACCCTCATTTCTAAATTGTCGACCAATCTCAAAGGTTTTTTCAAAGCCCGCCACCATCAAACGTTTCTGCCATAATTCGCCCATTGAGATGCGCAAAAAAACTTCCATGTCTAAGGCATTGTGATGAGTGATAAATGGTGCAGCATCAGCTCCACCAGTGGTTGTTTCCAAGACTGGAGTCTCGACTTCTAAAAATCCTCTCTCTAGCAAAAATTCTCTAACTGAATTCCAAAATTTAGATTTTTTCACAAATAATTCTCGAACTTCTGGATTAAGTAAAATGTCCATGTATCGCTGACGTAATCTTTCGTCTTCATCTTGAAGTCCATGCCATTTTTCTGGTAACGGTAGAATTGCTTTGGCTAAAACTTTCCAATCCGTTACCATTAAACTTTTTTCGCCCTTATGAGTAATAAAACAAGTTCCAGTAACTTCTACGAAGTCACCCATGTCTATTAGCTTAACAAAATTTTTATAAATATCTGGACCGAGGTCTTTTTTTGATAAAGCAATTTGCATTTCTCCGCTTCCATCTTGTAATTTGGCAAAGGTTAGATTGCCCATATCGCGAATGACGCGCAATCGGCCAACTAGAGTTATGGAATTATTTTCTTTTTGAAGTTCGTCAAAATTATCAAGAGCATTTTTTATTTCATGAGTTCGATTAGCTTTTCCTGGAAAAGGGTTAATGCCAAGTTTCTTAAGTTCGTCTAGCTTTTTAATTCTATCCTCTCTTTCACTTGGCTTACGACTTTCGTTTTTTGGTTCTTGATTTGACATATTAATAAAAAATCATCCCATCCCACTTAGCTTAGCGGGATGAAAAACGCTAATATTTATGTCTTTATTTTACTTTATTAAGAGTCACTTGTCAAAAATAAAAAAGACCCTCAAGACAGAAAGGAAAGGAATTTGAGGGTCAGCAATCTGTTTTACGAGATTGCTTTTTTTGTTTGCTTTTATAGCAAACATTTTTTAACCTTAGAGGCCATTTTTTAGAGTGAAAGCAGATTTAAGGGTAGAAAGATAAGTTTTTAGGCTTATTTTAAGGTATTTCTGAGGAAGTTTTATTCTGGTGTTAATTAATGGCGATCTTTGGTTTTTTAAAGGAACATGGTTTTTTTGGATGGCTTTTTAAAACTATTTTTTTACCTGACGGTTAATGCGTCAGGGTGAAAAAGGGGTCGCTGTGGTTGACCGCTTGCGCGGTCGACCCGCTTCCCAGCCCCTATTATGAAAATAGGGATTATTGTTTTAGATGGTCTAATCCCGCTTAATGGACAAACGCATATATTTTTATAGCGAATAATTGTCCTCGAGAGCAACCAATCTTCCCTCCCTTGGAAAGTCATCTACTCTATTTTTATCACTTATACAAATATTAGTCAATAGGTAAAGATTGGTATAAAAAAATTGTCCTACCGATAATGGCAGGACAATTTTTTTATATGCTATTCAATTTTTATTATTTTATAGTTAACCTCTCCTCGGGGTGTTTCAACTTTTACTTCATCACCCTTCTTTCGACTGATAAAAGCAGTGCCAAGTGGAGATTCGTTAGAAATTTTTCCTTCCGCTGGAGCGGCTTCATTAAAGCTTACAATCGTAAAGTTTTTTTCTTCGTTAGTTTTTAAATTTTTAATAGTGATTTTTGAACCCATGGCTACTCGGCCATCGCCGTTTCCGTTGCCATCACTTTCTACCACAGTTAAATTCTTTAGTAGATTAGATAATTCAATGATGCGACCATCGTTGAAAGCCTGGGCGTCTTTAGCTTCATGATATTCAGCGTTTTCGCTTAAATCCCCCAACTCTTTAGCTCTTTCGATTCTTTCGGCAATTTCTTTTCTTTTGATGTTAATCAAAAAATCATATTCTTCTTTGAGCTTGTCAAAACCTTCTTGAGAAATTATTTGTTCTGGCATAATATCACTTTTATTTTTATTTCAATTATGGTTATTAATATAAATCATTTTGTTAATTAGCGCAATAGCTAATCCTTCTTATAAATAAAAGCTGAGGCTAGGAGTAAAAAACTAATACCTAATGGGTGATTTAAATAAGGTGTGAAAAAATTAATAATAGCAATTAGAATTATGCCAGTAGCAAAAAAATAACCAAGCCAATTATTTTTTTTAAAACCACTTACCATTATTTTGGTTAATAAGAATAAGTATAAAATTGCTCCTAATAATCCTAGTTTAAGCCAAATATCTAACCAGCCCCATTCAAAAGCATAGGTGGTGTATTGGCCATTTAAATTGTTTTTTATAACGCGAGGGTCGCTAGATTGATAAGTAACTGAAGTGCCGAACCCCTTTCCTAGTAAAGGTGCCTCATCGATTTTTTCTAAAAGTTTTGGGAGCAAAGAATAACGAGAAATTGAAGCAGCTTCATTTTGAGTTCGATCTGACAGGGTATTAACTAAATTAAAATTTATTTTTGGAGCTGGCCAAGGAAATTTTAAAATAGCTGTTATTAACCCTCCAGCAATAATTATTGAAAGTAAAAAATAAATAGTTGTAAAAATAAAAGTTTTCCAATTATATTTTTTTATAATTATGATTGTAATTATAAAAAAGGTTATAACTCCCCCCGCCCAGAAACTGCGCGACAAACTTATTATAATAGTACCAATTAAAAAAGATAAAATTAAAATAATTTTTAGAAGATCTTTTTTGTTATTTTTAATTTCTGACCAAAAATTATTTAAAGCAAAAAAGAAAAGAAAAACAGCAATTAAAATAAAAATTTGTGATTGAATGAAAATCCGTGGGAAACCGCTCGGCATAATTGTTATTTCTCCGACACCAGTATCACGCACCCAATGATAAATTCCTGAGATTAAAAGATTCTCATGGGAAAAAATAAATAATAAAAAATAAGTTTCTAGACTTAACCAAAGGGTCGCTAAAATAAAAATTTGTAAAATTGGCAGAAGTGAATTTTCTTTTTCTTGATAAAGTTTTTTATTTAAAATAGTTTCATAGAGAGGGAAGATTAATCCGAAATATATCCAGCCATTAGCGTCGAAAAAAATATTTGAAAAACTATTGCCATTAATAATGCCACTGATAATTCCCCAGGAAATAAAAATAAATAAAACTAAAAATATTGGTAGTTCTGATTTTTTCCAAATATTTTTTTCTAGGAAAATTGATTTTCGCTTAATTAGTTTAATTAGCCAGACTAGCATGACAATAAGCCACAGAGCTATTCTTATAGAAATATTTACTCCGTGAAAATCCAAAGAGAATAAATATCCCTTAGAGCCAAGAAAAAGTTCTAGCAAAACTAGCCAAACTCCGTATTTAATATTTTTTATCGATAAAAATAGGGCTATTAAAATAATAATTATAAACGCTGAATAATTTATAAAGGGATAAGCGTTTCCAAAATAAGAAATTATTTCTATAAATAAAATTCCAACTAAAAGTTTATAGAAATTTAAATTAAAAATATTTTTTAAAAAATTCATATAAAAATTAATTCAATTTATGCTTACTTTCTATAATTTTCATGGCACGGTTATATTTTTTTACGCTAGGTAAAAAAGGAAATATTTTATATGCAATGGTCGGTAGCCAATCGCTCATGGTTCCGCCAGTAAAAACTTTGAATAATGGTTCGCTCAGTCTTATTCCAATGTGTTTTTCTTCTAGCATAGTTAAAAATAAATCCCAATCTTGAAATTTTTTTATGCTTTCATCCCAACCAGAAATAGGAAAGTCACTTCTCCTAATAAGCGCCATGGTATGAATATAGGGATTTTTTTTAAGTTTTTCTGAATCAAAATCGTAAGAAGAAAATAATTTTTTACCCCAGTAAAAAGAAGTGTAAACATAAGAAGCTTCTAAGCTAGCTTCTAAAAAATTTCTAGTTTTTTCTAGAAAATTATTATTTAAAACTGTATCCGCATCACAAAACAATAGATACTCCCCTTTTGATTCCTTGAAGCCTTTGTTTCTGGCTGAAGGAGCTCCCTCATTTTCTTGATTAAAATATTTTAAAGTTATATTTTTGTTTTTAAAATAAGGCGTGAATTCAGCGATTGTTTTTTTTATTTCATCGGTTGAACCATCATTGACAATAATAACTTCAAAGTCATTTAAAGTTTGTTCAAGAATGCTTTTTAAGCAAGTTTTTATTTTTTTCGCCTGGTTATAAACTGGAATTATAATACTAATCATATTTTAGTTAGTTAAAAAGTCGGCGATTTTTTTAATTTGTTTTTTAGCGCCAAAATTTTCTACGACGCGTCTCTTTCCTTGTTCTCCTAATTCTCCTCTTAATTTTTCATCAAGTGATAATCTGATAACCGCTTTTGCTATGCTTTCATTATCTTCAGGGTTAACCAATAAGCCGTTAACTTCATTAATGACCGCATCTCTAATTCCTCCAGTATCACCAGCAATCACTGGCTTGCCAACTAGATTTGCTTCTAAATAAACAATTCCGAAACCTTCAAAGTTTCCGGTAATATTTCTTGAAGGCATGATAAAAATATTGCAAATTTCTAGCCACGCCCAATATTCTTCATCTGTTAAAGAACCGAGAAATAATATTTTTTCTTGAATCTCAACCGGAAGTTCTTTTATTTTGTTTTTTAAATACTTTTCATCTTCGCCTATTCCCCCGATAACATAGATTAAATTTGGAATCGTGGCAGTTATTTTTGGTAAAGATTCTAAAACTTTATCAACTCCTTTACGTTTTATTAGGCGACCAACTGACAAAAGAACTATTTTATTTTCTAAATTATATTTTTCTTTAAGTTCTTTGACTTTCTGGGGATTGCGAGTAAAGACAAGCTCAATTCCTGGGTTAACCATGATCATTTTTTTAGTTAGAGAGTTGTCAAAAACTTTTACTAAATTGGCTGTATAGTTATTAGCGCAAATTATTTTTTCGGCGCGTATTAAAATTTTTTTAGTTATTTTTTTTCTGGAAGCTAAAGAAAAATCTAAACCATGTAAAATAATTGAATACTTAAATTTGAAAATTTTTGATAGATAATAAGCAACGATGCCTAGAGGTAATATTTGTCCGATTATAACATGAGAATTTTTACATTCTTTCCATAGATGCCAAAGTGCTGGCAACCAGCACGGTCGAAGATATCCATTAATTAATGGTCGATGCTTTACTTCTTCGCTGTCATCCCCTCTTTTTTTTGAGTTAACTAAAACCGACAAGTCTTTAGTTGGCCAATATTTAAAGAGATTTTCATAATACTTAGAAGTACCACCTTTAAATGGTGGGTATTCTAAGGTAAATAATAAAAATTTTTTTTGGTAATTTTTTTTATCCATATTATTACTTACGACTCATTCTTAAAAAAAGAATCTTTGAAATATAAAATATCATCCTTATTGATAGATCTAAAAATAAAAAGAGAAATAAAATAAATTATCGCTCCGATTGGTACGATTAAAAAAATGCTTAGATAACTTTTTAAATAAAAAACAATCACGCCCATTAAAAGAGCAGCACAGAAAGTTCGGCTCACAGCAGAAATTATTTTTTTTCCGTCAAAAGAAATTATTTTTTTAACTCGCCAAATTCCAAGAATGGTTGAGAGAGAGTTGGTAATTAAAACTGTGAAGCTAGCGCCGACGACTTTAAAATGAGGAATTAAAATAATATCCAAAACAACTCCAACGACGGTTATTATTCCTATTATTAAAGTATTGTCTTTTTGTCGATCGCAAGCACTGATCAAGGCTCCAATTGGGAAATTAACAAAAATAAAGAATAACGCCAAAATGATTATTTGCATTGGCAAAACAGCTTCAGAATAACCGGATTTAAATAATAAAATTATTTTGTCAGCTAGAAAAAATACCCCAGCCGTTATTGGTAATGAAATAAGACTTAAATAAATTATTGATTTTTCAAAAGAAGATTGTAGTCGCGGACGATTTTTTGTCCAAAAATGGCTCATGGCAGGATAGAGTGAGGCTGAAAAAGCTGACGGGAAAAATTGCAGAGCGCTGATGATTCTAAATGGGATTTGATAATAGCCAACATAAAGAGCACTGGTCATGTAACCCAAAAGAAGAGTATCGAATTGAGCATAAATTCTTTGAATAACTGTGGTTAGGCTAAAAGGAATGGTAATGAGAATAATTTCTTTTATCATTTTTCTGTTGTAAGCGATACCGAATGGAACGCCAATTTTATAGCTGACAATAAAAAAAGAAAATATAAATTGAAAAAGACTAGCAATGGTTAAGGCGAGCATTAAATATACTAAACTAAGACCGGAAAATAAAAACGTTAGGCCAAAAATTATTACGATTGCATGGTAGGCAGCCGCTGAAATGCTTTCATATTTAAGATTGTGAAAAGCTCTGGCAACACTGAAAAATGAATTTGAAAAAGAATCTAAAATTACAGCGATCAAAGAAACTACAATTAAATTTTTAACTAGTGGATCATATCCAGAAAAATGGCTACCAATCAGAGTAATTATTATGGCTAATAGCGATAGAGGCACCTTAAGTCCCATAATATTAGCAAAGATATTTTTTGCCTCTGTTTTATTTTTAGAAGCCTCTCTAGTTAGAACACTATTTAGTCCAAGATCGGAAACTATTGAAAAAATTAAAGTAAAAGAGATAGCTAAATAGTATTTACCTAGATTTTCTGGCCCTAATTCACGGGCTAAAATTGTAAAATAAATCAGAGAAAAAATTCTCTGAATAATCATGGCAACCGTTAAATAAGAGGTATTTTTGGCAATATTAGTTTTTATTTCTGTTTCAGGCATAAATTCATTATAGCTAATATAGTTAAAAACAGAAAGGGAGAAAAGACTGGTTTTTATCGCTATTGCCTTATTTTAACTTATATGTTAGTATTTTTATATAAATTATAGCATTTGCGGATGCTATTTTATTTACGATTATTCGTGAAGTTAAAGGTGTCCGCGGAACTAGTATTATATTTTATGAAAAAAGACATTCATCCTAAATATTTCGAAAACGCCAAGGTTATTTGCGTTTGCGGAAATGAATTTACTGTCGGATCTACAAGACCGGAAATTAAAGTTGAACTTTGCTCAGCTTGCCATCCTTT
>Ga0224522_1000342_pt1 | contig 17232 bp, 25 predicted proteins | sample CFST25metaG_FD_182733 | JGI IMG/M metagenome (GOLD analysis project Ga0224522, IMG submission 182733) | Peat soil microbial communities from Stordalen Mire, Sweden - C.F.S.T25 | ecosystem: Environmental > Terrestrial > Soil > Wetlands > Peat | place: Sweden: Norrbotten County, Stordalen Mire...
TATGCGCCGCGCTCGCCGGACTCTGCTTCATCCTGTTCGGAGTGCTCGCCGCCGTAGGCAAGGGACCCTTCGACCGCCCAGAGAAGACAACATCGATAACACTACTGGTCATCGGATGCACCGTAGCGCCACTGCTCGCAGGATACGCAGCCATAACCATTGCCAACAAAATACACTAGGGAAGGAAACACACACACAACAATAAAAAAGACAGCAACACATCACACTAAAAGATGCTTGTCGCTCAATGATCATCATTGTTATTTGGGATATAGTAAAATAGCAGACTATAACATATATATATAAATGACCACCGCTGAACCAAACATCTCATTCGATAGCTACTCAGCCACAATGGATACTCGCTTCACCCAGCTTGATAATCGTGTTACTCATCTTGATGATCGTATGACATCATTTGATAATCGTATGACATCATTTGATAGCCGTCTCACGATGTTGAGTAGTGATGTCCAAGGACTGAAAGAGGAGACACGTATCAGATTTGATCGTATGGAATCTGGGATGATCAAAATGAATACCGAGATGACCAACATGAATACCGAGATGACCAAAGCAAACACCGAGATGAATACTCAGCTTGCTACTCTTATTCGTGAGTTGAGAGAGTCTAATGCGAAATCCTCACGTTTGGAGGAAATCACCAATACTCGTATATCTGGATTGGAGCAGACTACCAGCATCACTGCGAGCAATCTCAGCAACCTTACGAATCATTTCAATCTTGGTGCTTATACCAAAAAGACATTCTTGAAGGATGGATGGTCATTGTCTGGATTGGTGAATACTGCAGTGGCTGCCATTGCTGCAGGATTTGTTGCTACTGGAACGATTCGCTCGATTATGCATGACAAGAATGAATAACTGATATCAGTTGTATTCTTGCTTTTTTGTCAAACATAAAAAAGATGATCCCTCAATTATTCTTCTTGTCATATGATACTGGTGCTGTGATCGTATTATAACCATTTTGACTTGGAGGCGCAAACGCAATGCTACAACATTTTCGCCACTGCTCATATGATTTGTCATCACCATTGATTCGTTCCCATTTTGCTTGTTGGCCTATTTTCTCGACTTGTCGCGCAAATGCTTTATTAGCTTCTATGACAAACCATTCATTTCGTTGTTGTTTCTTTATTTAGTTCATCTTTGCATCTTGGTTCTGTTGTGTCGCTTCTTCCTCACCCAATGTAGAATACATAATAGCTTACTATATTGATATACCATATCAATCAATTTTATAAACATGGCGCAATATAAAAAATGCATTCAAGCTCAATCATCAAGTGCTGCGAGTTGCTGGCGTATTTCCTCTTGTTGCTTACGCAGAGTACGACGTTTGCATACCTTCTCTTTAAATTTCTCAAGCCAAGTGTTTAACTGTTCAGTTTCTTTGAGCAACTTCACATTCTTAATCTGCAATTGCTCAATCTCTTCTTGCTGTTGACGCATAATTCGACGTTGATATGTATTCTCCTTCTGGAGCTGATCGATTTGTTCTTGTTGATCATCATTGGATTCGAGTAGTTGCGCTTTTTCCTTCTGAAGCTGACCAATCTGTTCAATCTGTTCAATTTGATTAAATTGATCGGATTCCTTTTCCTTGAGTAATTGTACGTTCTCCTCCTGAAGCTGATCAATCTGTTTTTGTTGCTCAGTCTGTTCTTGTTGTTGATCTTGCTCAATTTGAATAAGCTGTTCAAATTGCTGTTTCTCAATTTGAACAATCTGCACTAACTGTTGTTGTATTTGTTCGATCAACTGTCCCTTCTTTTGGAAAGAAGTCATTGGAGCTTTTTGAGGTCTTGTATATAAATAGATCATATATTGCTATTTTATGAATGCCCATTCTTATCGTCGTTATTATAGATCAACATTCAACAAACATAAAAAATGCATTCAAGCGAAATCATCAAAACACAATCGAGCTAATCCTTAAGTGTCGCAAGTTGCTGGCGTATTTCCTCTTGTTGCTGCTCAAGCATTCTACGTTTGCGCGCCTTCTCATGAAGTTCCTCAAGTTGAGCATTCAGCTGTTCAGCATCTTTAATCAACTCCCTATTTTTCTTCTGAAGTTGCTCAATCTGCTCTTGATCTTGCTGATGTTGCTTCTGATGATGTTGTTCGATCTTCTGGCGTGCTTGCTTGACTTGTTCATCTTTCTGCTGCGTAAGTTGCTTCTCAAGTTGCTTACGAATCTGCTCTATCAGATCGCGAAATTGCTCATTGTGCTCATTGATTTGCTTGATCATCAACTCTCCAATCTGCTTATTGAATGCAGATTGTTGCTGTTCCAACAATCGAGTAATCAGATTATCTGGGGATGTTTCATCAAATAGTGGTTTCAGTGGTTCCTCTTGTGGTTCATCCTTTGATGGCACTTCTATCAATTGATCTTGTTTTTGCTCATCTTGATGTTTCCCAATCAACTCCATTACCGCCTGCTTCTGCTGCTTGATCTGCTTAAGTTGCTTAAGTTGCTTCTTATTCATCATGATAACGTTTCTTTCGAATGGGATATCTGCTCGTTTGACGCTGTCTCTATATTATATACCTACAGACTGCTATTTTACATATAGGGCGTTTTCTATCTATCTTAATATATCACCATGTCTGAACTCCCATCACTTACGCCACATAGTCCCGATATCGATGTTCCAGATGAAATGGTGCAAGTAGCCCCACATACATACGAATCGCATCATAGAAATCCACCGACTACAATTGATCCACAACGCCCATTGGAGCAATACTCAGTAACAACAGCAAGATTCCAAGCATCTAATGAAGCTGCTGCCGCTGCATGGAGAGCGCAACATAATGCGGACGAAGATGCCCGTTCTAAGGCATCGCGTAATCATCGTATTCGTATGGAATATACAATGGCTGCCATATGTGCCGCATTGGCTGGACTCTGTTTCATTTTGTTTGGAGTATTCGCCATGATCGGCAAGGGTCCATTCACTCATGAAAGCAAAACAGCATCAATCATATTGTTAGTGTTGGGATGTACTGTTGTGCCATTGCTAACCGGATTTCTGGCGAGAGTAGTGATAAGCGTGATCACACCAGATTATCATCAAGATCATTGGTATTCTCATAGAATGATAAATAATAATTAAATCCACATTAACCAATACTGTGCCTCATCTCTAATTGTTTTAGTTTGTTCTTCTCATCAGGAGTAAGAATGCCAATCTTGGTGCTGAGAAATCCAAGTTTCGTATCTTTGTCAATGTGGTTGCTATCATTTCCGTATACTGCTTTGCCAATGATACCTACCATCAATGCCACAATTCCAATTGCTATTGTCGGCATCCCTCCTTTCTTGTGTTTCGCATCTAACACTATCGAGGTTATAAATAGCGCTGTGCCAATTACTATCAATGCTAATAGTGCTATCTTGACTTTGCTCGTTACGTATGAAACCATGTCTATATTAGCCAATCTGATAAAATTGAACGATTCGAATAGTAATATAACCACCATGTCATTTAAGTTATTCCTCATCTTCGTGATTCTATGTGAGTCTGTTTCAGCGCAACTCCATGGATGCAACGAATGCGCCATTTCAGGAAACTGCGATTATGCATATCACAATACGAGTGGTCAACTATGCCTGATTCTGCAAAGTAGGGCACCATGCTGCTGTCCTTTAAACACTGAGTGTGTCATAAAGCGAACGGATATCTGCTTATGTAAAGAGAAACCAGACAACGACAACAACAATGACAAAACCGCATTGGTAATCGTAATATTCCTCGTATTGATGTGTGGTGCATTTATCTGTATGCTGTGTTGGTGCGAGCCAAATAGAGGATCATATGGAAGTGGCTATAATAGTGGCTATCATGGTGGTGGAACATTCCTATTCATGAACGAAGCCTATAGTGGCGATTCTACATTTGGTGGAGACACTGGCGACTATTGTTGAATGCTTATATTGCTTTTTTTGAAATGAGTAAAATTGAAGCATATCTAATCATAATATAGAAGACGATGGCTAATTCAAATACTTCGCTTGATATGAGTATCGATTCACTCGATACTCGTCTCACTGCTCGTATCAATTCACTCGATACTCGTCTCACTGCTCGTATCAATTCACTCGATACTCGTCTCACTTCGCTTGATACCCGCGTAACCTTACTAAGCAATGATGTCCAAGGATTAAGAGCCGATACAAATAGTAGATTTGATCGTATGGAGGCAAAGACATCTGAGATGTCTGATAAGCTCGACCAACTTATTTCCACCATTAATAACAGTATGCCAAATCTCAATGCTCGCATATCTACATTGGAGCAAAGCTCGAAGCTTACTGAAAATCATCTCAGATATGTTAATAAGAATCTTGTGCTTGGTGGCTACATGAAGAAATCATTCTGGAGTGATGGATGGTCATTATCTGGTATCGCAAATACTATCATTGCTGCAATCACTGCTGGTGGAACAGTTTATTCAATGACATCCACGCATGATAAACACGATTAATGGTGCTTATTGCTCATTTTTTGAAATGAGTAAAATTGCATCAAATCATAGTATTATATAGATATGTCTCGATTTCTTGCGACCCCGCGATTTACTGATGAGGAGCTTTCCGCCAAGATGCGTCCCATAATTGAAGAATTGACTCAGACTGATGCAAATGATCGTCGTATCCAGACTCTGTGGTATAAAGAGCATGATTTCGACTGCTTCCGATATCTGATGGGACTATTCATTCAAGGAGAATTGGACTGCTCGGTATATTATTATGGGGCATTGGAGGAGAATCACCAAGCCGCGGCACCAACCTTACTTGAATTGAACAAGATCGGTGTTATCACTACCAATGGTCAGTTATCACTTATTGAACATTCCAAGTACGATACCATACGCCAACGTAGTTATCTTGACTTTGCCATGCATGTTAATGATGATTTCGATCCGATTGCATTCTCTGAGAAGCTATATTCGAAAGGTATCAATGTAACTGCCATGATGCTGCGTCCTCAATCAGATGATGATCATATCATTTATTGGGATGTTCCACAGTTTGCTGGTATTGTTAATCCTGTTGAGGCATGCCAGATAATCGCCAAATGCGATGGTAATATCTTCGGGGTGACGAAATATGATGACGCGAAAGATGCGTATACTCGTGTCAACCCAAATTTCTTCGGATGTCTGAGTGATATATATTATGATCGCTTGGGTGACAACAACAATATCTACACCGCCACCATCGTTTCAAAAAAATGGGATAACACTCAATGCGATGAGATATTGCTCAGCACATTGACTGAGTAATCCATTTTTTATGAGCAGGAATATAAAGCCTACTTGCTCGCTTCCAATTGCGCAATGCGAACACGTAGATCTGCCATTTGTTCCGCAGCTTCACGCTTCGTTTCTGCTATTTGATATTTATGTTCAGCATCTGATAAATCCTTGGCGGCTTTCGTGGCATCATGTTTACGCTTCTCTTCCGATATCTTGAGATTGGCTTCTGCTACATTTAAGTTAGCTTCGGCTACTTCGCGCAAACGTTGCTCTTCTGATAACTTAAGAGCGTATTCACTTCGCGCCTTATCCATTATCAAGGCAAGCTCATTTGGGCTATTATGATAACGCTGAATCAATGATTGATACTTCATATTCGTATCAGCCAATTCGCTTTGTTTCAGAATGACCAATTCGTTGTGCATCTTGCCGCCATCATCCACGAACTCGAATCGGCGATTGCTATCATCGAAGAAACCCTTAACACTGTTCTCAGCATCCACATCGTTTCCAGAATCAGTGATAACGAACCATGTGAGCTGAATTGTATCAGAATAGCGTCCGTAGCCATTGCTACTACAATGTTCAATGAAGCGACGAATAACATCATTCGAGCGACCGAATTTATACACAAAGGCATTGTTGAATTCGTTCGCTGGATATTGCTCAATGGATATATTCATCGCATTGCGAAGCATGGACACCTTCCCAATGCGGATCAGATAAACTCCACACATCTGATTTAGACACACTCTGTAGATCGCTAACTCCGCAGCCAATGTCTGACGCTCATTCATCGTCCCAAATGCATGCGTATAAGTAATCTTGACAATCCAATGTGATGTTGTAGAACGAAACGCATTACCACAACGAGAAGTGAATATCACTTTATGAAAGCCATACCATGTAAGAAACGCATTCTTCTGATTCTTGGAAAGAGACTTCGCAATTGTGCGTTTTGGGCTCTCTCATATGAGTCATTTTGCGTTGCCTTGGATGTGCCTTTTGGGCTCTCTCAGATGAGTCATTTTGCGTTGCCTTGGATGTGTCTTTTGGGTTTGCCTTGGATGCACCATTTTGCGCTCTTTCAGATGTGTCTTTTCGCGTTGCCTTTGATTCCTGTAAGATCACATAGTGATCACCTTCTTCATAACCATCATTGTCTAACATATTATGAACCAGATTCTTCATATCGAACATGATTGCCACGTCCTTTGCCTTCAAGAGAATTTGGATACTTCGTATCCAATTGCACGTAGTGCAAATACCATCTGGTGATCGTTCTCCTCTGAACTCCACATCGAATATGCGATTGCCATCAGTGAATTTCTCTCGTTCCTCCATCTCAATGATTGGGCATGGCTTTCCATTCAGATACATTTGGGGTATTTGTGTTTTTGTTCATTTGCTGAACCAGATCATCTGCATCGATATTGAATGTTTCAACGATGACTGCTCGAAGCGTTTCGTTTGCCAGTAGGTCGTGTAGTTTGATCTGCACTTTACATTTGCGAGCATTGTAGTTCGTGATATCCACATCATCGACCACTTTTCCAGTTGCACGATTTATGATCGTGTATGGCAAACTGAATGTCTCCACCATCTGTGGAATGGTGTATCGATTGTATATCTTCTTCGTCTCATTGCCCTTGAATCCCTTCAGGATATTGCGCAGGAAGCTACCACCATCTATTTGCGGATTTGCACTCCATGCAATTAGATCCTTTGGATCCAAATTTTGTCCATCTCCAGCAATGCCACAAATTGCTTTAATCGCAGTGATAATCGCCTCCATGGTTCTCTATAAATAGATACTATTCGTGCAATTTTACAAAATATAGAGATTACGAGCAGGCATGTCTCAGCAATTGATAGATTCGAACATCCGCATCCGGAACACCAGACGCAAAGGTCAGTGTTGATGTTTTTGATTCCAGTGCGCATACAGAATCTACAGTTTCGTGTTCCTCATATGTTATCTGTATGCGCACATAGTTGCAATCATGGTGACGTGGAGCAATCACAATCTTCGTTTCTTCGAGTAGATTGGCATAATCTTCCTTGATCTGTATCTTTGCCATAGCCCAATCTTCCTTAAGATATGTGATTTCCTGTTTATGGTTCTCCTTGAGCTGAGCAATTTCCTGTTTATGATTCTCCTTGAGCTGAGCAATTTCTTGTTTATGGTTCTTCATCCAGCTTTTTCTATTTTTGATCTCACTACGCTGAGCTACTTCCTGCGCCTTAGTTAGATCTTTCTTGAGCTGAGTGATTTCCTTCTCCTTGGTATGTAGATTCATAGTGATCGCGCTATTCTGACCCTCTATCAAATCTGCATTGAATAGTGCTACTTCCTGTGCCTTAGTTAGATCTTTCTTGAGCTGAGCGATTTCCTTCTCCTTGGTATGTAGTTTCTTGATGAGTGCATCATTCTGATTCCTTAGGTTATCAGCATCTCTGATTGCCTTGTCTAGTTGAGATTGTGTCTGTAGATTAATCTCCTGTCCAGTCCCACGTTGGATCTCAAATTTAACATCGTGCGTGTGTCGATCGAGTCGCGTCCTAATCCAATTTATGATGCGCCCCATTCTATATATCTGATTTCGTAGAAATCCTTAATGAGATCTTTGATCTCGTATATTGTAATAATACTATCATTTCAAATGATTACATACAATATAATGGGACAGTCATCGAGTGCTGTAGTTCCAGTTGGATCTCGCAAGATCGTCATTAATGTCTGCTTTGGGAGATTTAGTTTATCAATGGCAGCACTCGATGAATATATCAAAATCAAAAAACTAAACAACATATCGGAATGGGATATCGATCGAGATGATCCAGTTTTAGTCGATATAGTGGAGCGCCTTGGCGAAAACGCCAGCGACAATTTCGCGAGTCTCAGGATAGTGGAAATACCCAACGACGTAGATTGGCAAATAGCAGATTATGACGGATACGAGCATGTCGAGGAGACACATCGCATGTGGGCTTAAATGCCAAAATAGCACTCTATCTTGATATAATATAGAAACCCAACAAAACTATTTCAAACGCAATGACTGAATACAATGCAGCAATCGCCAATATTGATGCCTTCTTGGCGGAGTGTGTGATCCACATCAAGGATGAGAACACGCATTTCATTGATTTGGCAAATGCGTATCTAAATCATATCAAAAGCGAATCTGAGGTGGATCGACTATTTCTGATGAAGCGCCTTCACGAGCTGGATATCGATATGAATCATGGCATAATTCATGAGATGGCGATCGATCCTGCTTACAGAGTAAATCTTGGTCCGATCACCATCTTTACGAACGATTTGCGATATGTCGGAATTGAAAACAAGCGCGCCGCGTATAAGCCTATATGCGGAAACTGTAATCGTATCATCGATCAGGATCATTGCGTAATATTCAGACATGGACTCAGCGATATTGGATATATGCATTGTGCTGAGTGTCCGCGTCTTCTTCAAGGATGACTGTTTTTTTTGTGTTTCATAAAAAAGCATTTTAGTATACATATCTATTGAAAATAGTGATAACTCAATGTAACACTGCATGTTTTACAAACGCTGCTGTTGTATGATTCTTTCTGGAATATTGTTTGCAACAACCATTACAATGATGTTGTCGACAGCTTTTACATATATGTATTCATCACAGTTGTATCAGAATGGTGTTGATTATCGATAATCAACAATTCATGTCCTCTCATGGTATCAATACGTATTGGCATACATATAATATATCGCGACTGTAATTGTTGATTATCGTTTTGCGCGCGCGTGCATATTTTTAATGTTTACTTATCATAATGATATCCATTGATTTTACAAAAAAAGTTATATGACGTATCTATTGAGACGCCACTCCTCGAAATCGTCTAAATCTTCCATGTCATGCTCGCGAAGGAACTCCTCAACGAATCGTGGATGATTCACATACTCGGCGATACATTGGGTTTCAATTGATTTAGCTTCACGGATTGCAGTATAATCATACTCAAAGATAGCGGGATTTCTCCATATACAACGCCAGTTGATCTTGTCTTGGTTTTGTTCGAGTAGTTCTATTGCACTGGGATTTGCACTACGTGCAATTGGATACGAAGTATCCAAATTACAAGATAACCCAAACCAGTTTATCTTGTCTGGGTTCGCCGTGAGCAACTCCATTGCACTAAGATTAATAGATAACCAATTCCAATTTATCTTGTGTTGGTTCGCTGTGAGCAACTCTATCGCATTGGGATTAATAGATAATACGTGCCAATGTATCTTGTCTGAATTTGCCATGAGTAGTTCGATTGCATTGGGGTTATTGGATAATTCTATCCAATGTATCTTGTCTGAATTTGCCATGAGTAGTTCGATTGCATTGGGATTTGCACTACGTGCAATTGGATACGAAGTATCCAAATTCATCGATAATACATACCAATCGAGGTTCTCTTGGTCGATCCAATCACGTAGCTTCATAAACATGGTGTCTATATAAAAAAGCAAATCCATCAATTTTACGAATTTGCAACAGTTCGAGCCAAGAAAGTGGAAATAGAATGCGTTCAGCTATTTTATAAATGAGTAAAATAGCAGCATTAACAGTATAATATACCAACAACATGGAAACCAAGAAGATCATCGTCAATGCCTGCTTTGGCGGATTTGGGTTATCGAAAGCAGCATTTAAGGCATTCACCCAAGCGAAAGGCATAACCCAAATGAAGAAGGATGACGTTTTATGGATTCTCGATCGAAGTGATCCAATCTTAGTTGATATTGTGGAGCGCATGGGCGATGCTGCAAATGGCGAATACTCGAAGCTCGTGATCATAGAAATCCCCGCCGATGTGGATTGGCAAATCGGAGAGTATGATGGATACGAGCAAGTTGAAGAGAGACATATGGTTTGGACTGCGAATGACTGCTAATTTAGTGGTACGTCTTTTTTATAAAAAAGGCATGCCCCCTATTTGCTTAGTAATCGATCATCCATACCGATTCTGGCAACAATCCCTCAAGATTGATGAACCAAGCGCTCTTCACCGACTTCGTGAGTTTATACACCAGCCACACCGTGCGATCCAATTCAGCTGTGTATGCTCCAGAACTTCCAAATGGTTGTTGTTCCATCTTGCTCACGCGCTGTTCCAGCCAATTCTCTGCACGGAAATGCGAATGAAGCTTCTCAAGCGATTCTGGGATATCAGTGTTATTATCGCCCCATGCAACAATGCGCCCCTCACGAAACACACCGCCACTGAAATTCTTGACTTCTTCGATGGCCCACATTGCTTTTTGCTTGTCTTCTATATTAGGATACTAATGCTGCTATTTTATAAAAAAGCAATATCAGCATACGTAGCGATTGAGGCGCCACTCCTCGAAATTGTCTAAATCGTCTATATCGTACTCGTGAAGGAACTCCTCCACGAATCGCGGGTGATTGGAGTATTTAGCAACACACTCTATTTCAATTGCTTTAGCCTCACGGATTGCTACATAATCATACTCAAAGATACTTGGGTTACTGGATAACCAATCCCAATTTATCTTGTCTGGGTTCGCTTTGAGTAGTTCTATTGCGCTGGGATTTGCACTACGTGCAATTGGATACGAAGTATCCAAATTCTTAGATAACCATTTCCAATTTATCTTGTTTTGGTTCGCGGTGAGCAACTCCATTGCATTGGGATTTGCACTACGTGCAATTGGATACGAAGTATCCAAATTCATGGATAACCACTTCCAATTTATCTTATTTGGGTTCGCGGTGAGCAACTCCATCGCGTTAGGATTTGCACTACGTGCAATTGGATACGAAGTATCCAAATTCGTTGATAATTCATCCCAATCTATTTTGTCTGGGTTCGCTTTGAGCAACTCTATCGCACTGGGATTTGCACTACGTGCAATTGGATACGAAGTATCCAAATTCTGTGATAACCTATACCAATCTATCTTGGCTTGGTTCGCGGTGAGTATATTGATTGCATTGGAATTGTGAGATAACCAACCCCAACGTATCTTGTGTTGGTTCTCCATGAGAAACTCCATCGCGCTGGGATTTGCACTACGTGCAATTGGATACGAAGTATCCAAATTCATTGATAACCCATGCCAATCTATCTTGTCTGGGTTCGTGGTAAGCAACTTCATCGCATTGGGATTTGCACTACGTGCAATTGGATACGAAGTATCCAAATTACCAGATAACCTACACCAATCGAGATTCCCAGCATCGATCCAATCACGCAGCTTCAGAAACGCCATTTCTATATAATATCAGGTTCCATTCAATTTTACATAAAAATCAGCATACGTAGCGATTGAGACGCCACTCCTCGAAATCGTCTAAATCCTCTATTCCATGCTCACTGAGGAATTTGGCAACGAATCGCGGATGGTTGAAGTATTCAGCAATACATTGGATTTCAATTGATTTAGCCTCACGGATTGCTGTATAGTCATATGTAAAGATACTTGGATTACGCGACAATGACCACCAGTGAATCTTGTCTTGGTTCTGTTCGAGTAGTTCTATTGCACTGGGATTACCAGATAACCTATCCCAGTTTATCTCTTCTGGCTTTGTCATTATTAAATCCATCGCATTGGGATTACCATATAATGCTGACCAAGATATCTTGTCTGGGTTTTGTTCGAGTAGTTTGATTGCATTTGGGTTCATCGATAAGTAGAACCAATGTATCTTGTCTTGGTTAGTAGTGAGCCATTTTATCGCATTTGGGTTGCGGGATAGCTGCCACCAACATGTCTTATTTGGGTTCTGTGCGAGTAGTTCTATAGCGCTTGGATTCTGAGATAGCCAATTCCAGTGTATCTCATTTGGTTTTGTCATGAGTAGCTCGATTGTGCTAGGATTCTTCGATAGCCAATAGAATTCTATCTTATCCAAATTCTGCGCGAGCAGTTTCGTTGCATTTGGATTCTCAGATAACTTGAACCAGTTTATCTTGTCTTGATTATGTTCGAGTAAGTCAATAGCGCTCGGATTACTGGATAGTTGCATCCAGTTTATCTTGTCTTGGTTCTGTTCGAGTAAGCCAATAGCATTAAGATTCAATGATAGCATATCCCAATTCAGCTTATTAGCATCGATCCAATCACGCAGCCTTAGAAACTCCATTTTTATATAATTATCAGATTCCATTCAATTTTACGAATCAGAGATTCGTTTTGGCATCTTCGATGCCTATTGCATAAAAATCAGCACACGTAGCGATTGAGACGCCACTCCTCGAAATCGTCTAAATCCTCTACTCCATGATCGCGAAGGAACTCCTCCACGAATCGTGGGTGATTAACATATTCAGCAATACATTGGATTTCAATTGTTTTAGCCTTACGGATTGCGGCATAGTCAATTACAAAGATACTTGGATTTTTGGATAACATACCCAATCTATCTTGTCTTGATTCATTTTGAGTAGTTCCATTGCGCTGGTATTCATTGATAACCTATACCAATCTATTTTGTCTTGATTCGTGGTGAGTAACTTCATTGCGCTAGGATTTGCACTACGTGCAATTGGATACGAAGTATCCAAATTGCGGGACAATGCGTCCCAATCTAGTTTATCTGGATTTGCTTTTAATAATCCAATTGCGCTGGGATTTGCACTACGTGCAATTGGATACGAAGTATCCAAATTACGGGATAGCATTATCCAATTTATCTTGTCTTGGTTCGTGGTAAGTAACTCCATTGCGTTTGGATTGTTGGATAACCAAAACCATGATATATTGTCTGGATTCTCCATGAGCAAATCCATTGCTCTTGGGTTTAATGACAATTGGTTCCAGCTTATCTTATCTGGTTTCTGTTCGAATAGTAGTTCCATTGCATTGGGATTTGCACTACGTGCAATTGGATACGAAGTATCCAAATTACAAGATAACGAATAATCCAGCTTATCAGCATCAATCGCGCAGCTTCAAGAAATACGGCATGGCTATATTATATCAGATTCCATTCAATTTTATGTATCCAAACGAACATGGCGTAATTGATAAAAAAGAATCAATGCCTTGAGCGGCATCAACATACAGTATCTAAGGCAAGCAACTGCTGCTGTAACGTTGAAAGTTGAGATGGGAGCGTCGTCAATATGGTAATCAGACTTGTCCCCGATAGCTCAAACTGTAATAGAATTTTTTGCAGTAATGGATAATAAGATTTCAAGGCACAATAAGCTTGCCACTGATCAATAGGGAACCATTCACGATAGTTCGCGTTGGCACCGGCCGGAATATATTTAGTACAATCTTTATTCATGGCAGTGATCTGTGGTTGCAGATCCGGAAATTGCTGCGTTATCATCGATACCTGTGATGATGTCATGCGTGTTATCTGAGCCTTTAGACCAAATAATACGAAGCAATTAAGATACAAAGCACGCATGGGAGTGGAAGATGCACTAAGTCCAACAAAGGAAAACGGAACAGTACTACTTGTAGATACTGAAGCACCAAGAAGCGTTTGTGTAGTAATGGGAATCAGTGGTGCAGTGGTAGTTTGCAATGCATCAATGCGATCATGCGAGTCGTCATTTGAGTCATCATGTGCAGTATCGATACGAATATGCTTTGTATTATCATGAGCATATCGTGGTCCCGCATTTGCCATTATCGTTGGCAAAATGATCAAAGTCAATAAACCAATGAACCTCATTATGCTGCTTATATCAGGATGCTCTTATATTAGGATGCTGTCTCTATATTATATACCCACGAACTGCTATTTTACTCTTCTTCATCAACTACTTCATGATGGTGGTTATTGATATGCATCTGGTGATCCAGCATATCTTGCTGCTTGTGATTTAGCAACTTGACAGCATGGCACCCCTCTACGAGATAGTAATTTATATAGAGTTGGAAACTGGTAGATATCAATACTGATGCTGTTAATACTGCTGCTAATGTCCATTGCAGTTTAGCCATAGACATGATAATAGCGATTGTTGAAAACACTATAGTCAATATAAGTGCTGATCGGATGACTCCACTTGGAAACGAGTAAAATCCGCATCCGTTGGGATGAAAGGTATTTCTCCACGTATTGATATACGAGGCGCTCGTCATTATATATAACCAATTATAAAAATGACTCATCCGATATTACGCGTAAAGAGTTAAATACTATTAAACATAAAATAGCAGCATTTCATAATAATTATAATATGGCAATCCAAAAACATACAATGACCAAGTCCAACAAATCCATTTTAGTGGTTTCTAGTATATTAACCTTAATTCATGAAGCTGAAGGAATTTCAAAAAATGGGATTATTATCGCGAAAGGAAATCACTCAAGACCAAAATCTAGACTTATAGAGATCGGAGATGAATTGTTTAATATTGGTACAAATCCAAATACTGGCAATAATACATTCAATGCTTTTATCACTAAATGCATTTGTGGTAAATATGATCTTGATGTTGCAGCTTGGTATTCTCAATATATAGCACATATTACTCAGGGTATGCATATCGTTTTCACATCATACCTCAAGCAAATGAAATCGGAATTAGATATAGTAGATATAACATGCCCCATATGTTTAAACAATATGAAGACGAAATGTATGACAACTAATTGTCACCATGCATTTCATATTCAATGTATAGGGCAATGGTGTATCGTCCATGATACATGTCCTATATGCCGATCACTACTCTGATTTTTATGTAACTCTATAATCTTAAAGATTCAAGTTGCATCAATCATAAAAAATGGACGATCCATTACGCATAACACCCAAAACGATCATAATGTGGGCATTGCAAATCAGTTTTTTCTGGTGTTGCCTTTTTCGTCTTGATATACTTAGCCATCAAGTGAATCATCCACCATAGCAAACCAAATCCAATTGGACCCCAGATCCATGAGAACGCCAACGCCCACTCGATCGCGCAGTTTTCCTTGGTGACAGTGTATACGAGTGCATCCATCGTACTTGACTGGTTGTATTTGTAAAGCACAGTATCGTGCTCCCATTCGTATGATTTGCTCTGAGTCCAATCGCACTTCGAATCTGGATTGTGATCGAACACGAACGCACCTTCGCGCTTCAATGCTTTGCGGACTTTGCTTAAATGCTGAACCACCCAAACTGTCTCGATCGCATAGTAATTGGTGGATGTTTCGTTTTCAGCGAAGAAGATGTATTTCACTGTTGCGGTAGGTTCGATGCATTCCTTGTGGATGCCATTGTCTACATCAGTGTGAGTATTCGAAGCCACAACAGCTACAGCAGCGGCATGTCCCACCCCAAAGGCAGTAGTCATCATCGGCAACGTGGCGAGGAGAAGCAAACTGATCAACATGCTCATTTGCGCCATCTTCTATATTATGATATATATCGTGCTATTTTACAAAGGGCGTAAAAAAGGCATTTTCATCAATATTAAAAAACAAGCTCACCACCCCAAATAAGCGAGTTCCTCTTCTGGGATCAATTCGATGAATGCTTTGAACTTCTCATCGTCGTTTAAGAATCTGGCATTGATGATTCCATGTGCCATCGACCAAACGAATGGATTGTGCTTGCATTTGGTCATCGCGAGAATGATCATATCAATACGATGCTCCTGCGGATATAGTTGTAGATACACTTTCTTCGGGATCGGACCATCTGAATACTTCTCAAGAACGTCATCAGCCGTCATCACTCTTTTTGTTGATTGGGAGGTTTCTTCACACGCGCGCTTCATGCTTTTTGGGATGGTCTTCTATATAATTGTATGATATCGTGCTATTTTACAAAAAATGGCTACTCTGCGTTCGCCATGGGGCTTTTCTGCGTCTCCGCATTGGTATCAATCACGATCTGACGCACCTCATCAAATGAGATATATGGGTTATCGTGATACTCACATGTACGCACTCTATAACGAATGGGAACATCCTTAGGTTTCAATTGCTTCGTCGTGCGTTTCTCATTCTGATATGAACGCTTCTTGGTGGGCTGCTTGCGATTATGATCTCTGATCTCAACATTCAGAGGCATATTGAATACACTATCCGCCATCGCGCGTTTCTTGTTGATCGTGTTGAGACGCTCCTTGAGAAGCTTCTTGAACGCGGTCTGGCAATTCTTGCGAAGATCGAAACCATTCGCGTTGTAGAACATTGGAATGGTTATCTCGTGTCCATTTGCCACAAGCTGGGCGACCGTGCGATCAACATAATGTTGAGATCCGGTAGTGTATGTGAATTGACGCACATCGCCAATCATGTTGCGCACCGTGACGGCGAAGTAATGGTGATCGCGCTCGTGTGGTGGGTTTCGTGTGCTAACCTTACACTTCTCCTCGAGAATGTTTTTGGCACGCTTGACGTCCTTCTTGGTCTCCGTGAGATCATCCTGAACATCATCCAGCTTGCCTTGGGTGTCGCCGAATTCCTCCTGAACCTCATCGAGGGTTGCCTTGGTATCCTTGGCATAGCCGAGTACCTCGCGATTCATTTCCTTCAATTCGTAAATCTCATCAGACTGAGCATCCATCTTCTTCATGAGGGCATCGATCTTGTCGTCCTTCATCGAAAGCAGCTTATTTGAATATCCCGATTGATACTCTCCATAAAGCTTGAAGATATCCTCCAACAGCAGATAGTAATCGACATAGATCACCGGATCGATCGGCTGATTTGCACGACGCTGGGCGCGCATGAGACACTTCTTGAACGCCTTAGGAGTCAAGGTGTAATGCTTGCGAATCTGAGCACCACTTTTGCCACGCTCATAGACGTCTATGAGCTGGTAATCTTGCTGTTCTACAAGTCCAAGTCCATTCAGCTTATCACGAATATGACTCGATTGGTTAGCACGACGTTGAGCGCGCATAAGGCACTTCTTGAATGCGTCTGGGGTTAGATTGTAGTGCTTATGAAATTGATGTACCAC
>Ga0224522_1000343_pt1 | contig 17204 bp, 5 predicted proteins | sample CFST25metaG_FD_182733 | JGI IMG/M metagenome (GOLD analysis project Ga0224522, IMG submission 182733) | Peat soil microbial communities from Stordalen Mire, Sweden - C.F.S.T25 | ecosystem: Environmental > Terrestrial > Soil > Wetlands > Peat | place: Sweden: Norrbotten County, Stordalen Mire...
TTCCAATTCAGCCGCTAAAGAAAGCTTTTCTTTAGCCTTAAATCTTCTAATTTCGCCAATAACTTCAACGACTTTTTCAAAATCTTCCAAATCTTGATCAGCTTGATTTAAATTATCATCAATTTTTGCCCAAGAAGAAATATGTAAACTAATATCTTTCTCAAATTTTTGAAAATATTCCTGATAAATTTCTTCGGTAATAAACGGCATAATCGGCGCATACATTTTTATGATATTCAGCAAAACTACATATAAAACTTGTTTAACCTTTTCATCCCCTTCTTCACCATAAAGACGATGCTTAACAAATTCCAAATAATTATCACAGAAAAATTCCCAGAAAAAATTATCGATTTTAGCTTTCGCTCTTGAATATTCATAGCTATCAAAACTTTCCGTCACTGATTTTATCGTCTTGCCCAAATTATAAAGAATCCATTTATCTTCTGGCAATAAATTTTCCTCGGCTAATTTTGAATAATCATTATTATTAAACCCAGCAAAGCAAAGACGTGAAGCATTAAACAATTTTATAATTGTCTTTTTGCCCTTTTTTACCTCATCCTCATTGTAACGTAAATTTTCACCAAGATTAGCGCCGGTTGCCCAATAACGTAATGCATCAGCTCCGTATTGTTCGATTATTTGCTCTGGCGGAACAAAATTTCCTAAGCGCTTAGAAATTTTCTGTCCGCTATTATCAAGACCATGGCCAGAAATCATAATATCTTTAAACGGAATACTATTAAAATGATAGAAAGATTTTACAACTGTATAAAATAACCAGGTTCTAATAATTTCAAAGGCTTGTGGACGCAAACTATTTGGATATAATTTTTCTTGAATTTTTTTATCCTCTACTAAACGAGAGTTTATAATCGGCGAGCAAGAGGAAGTCATCCAGGTATCCATCACGTCATTTTCAGGATCAAAATTATTGCTACCACATTTTGGACATTTAGCAATTTTTGGTTGGGAAATAGTTGGATCAACTGGTAAATCGGCTTCGTCCGGCAAAATAATTTCTCCGCATTCTCGGCAATACCAAATCGGAAACGGCACGCCATAATAACGCTGGCGAGAAATACACCATTCCCATTTTAACGCTTTTACCCAATCAATATAGCGCTGTTTCATATGCGCTGGATACCAATTCATTTTTTCCGCTTGCGCCAAAAGCGCGTCTTTAGCTTCCAAGACTTTAATAAACCATTGTTTAGTTTTTATTAATTCAACTGGCGTTCCACATCTTTCATGCACATTCAAAACATGGGTAATATTTTCTTGCTTAGTTAAAATTCCTTCTTCTTTTAGCTTTAAAATTATTTTTTCTCTAGCTTCTTTTAATTTTAAGCCAGTAAATTCTCCGGCCAATTCATTTAATTTTCCGTATTTATCGACCACTGATCTAATTTCCAAATTATATTCTTTAGTTTTTTTAGCGTCTTCGCCATCGCCCCAAGTACAAACCATCATTAAACCGGTGCCGAAATTTATATCAACACTTTCGTCGGTCATAATTGGCACCTCATAATTAAATAAGGGCACCAAGGCTTTTTGACCAACAAGTTTTTTATAGCGCTCATCTTCAGGATTAACAAAAAGCGCCACGCAAGCCGGCAATAATTCCGGGCGAGTTGTACTTATTAAAAATTTTTCTTTCCCATCAACTGAAGAAAAATTAAGATAATTTAAAAAACTATCTTCTTCTTTATCTTCTAAGTCAGCTTGAGAGATTGCGGTCTGGCAAGCCACGCACCAATAAGTCGGTTCATTTTTTCTAACCATCTTCCCCTTTTTATATAAATCTAAAAATGACCATTGAGAAATTTTTTGGCTATGTTCGTTGATCGTGCTATAAGTTTTTGACCAATCAATCGAAACGCCAAGTAATTGCCAAAGATGTTTGTAAGTCTCAGAACCGATTTTTGTTTCTTCTAAACATTTTTTAACAAAGTCCGGACGACTTATTTCGCTCTTTTTAATTTTATATTTCTTCTCAACAAATCTTTCCGTTGGCAAGCCATTATCATCAAAGCCCATGGGATAAAAAATTTCAAAACCATTCATTCTCTTATAGCGAACAATAAATTCAGCTTGTGAATAGCTTAAAATATGCCCAGCATGGAGATGGTCGGCGGAGACATAAGGCGGCGGGGTATCTACCGAATAAATCGGTTTTCCGCTCTCAGAGTTAAATTTATAGATTTCTTTCTCTGCCCAAAATTTTCGCCAATATTCCTCTCTTTCTTTAAAATTAAAAACTTCCGCCATATTAATAAGCTAAGTAAATTATAATCTAAAAAGTTGATTTTACTATTTAAATATAGTTCATTTACATGTTCTTGTCAAAAAGAAAAGGCTTTTAGGAGTTTGTCCAAAAAGCCTTTTAATAAGGTGCATGATTATTTAATGTGCCAAGGCGCAATATTTTATTGCCATAATCCCCGGCCCATTTTTTTGGCGATATATTTTGATATAAACGCCAATAAAATTCTTAACTACTAATTCAGAAATTAACCTCCCCTGCAAGGTAACGCTATGAGAATATACGTAATTACCTTGCCGGATTGCCTTAGGCGGTTGCCAACTAATTGCATTTATTGATTTTTTTTGGAATATACTTCCTAAACCATAAACACTAAAATTACCATCGTTGTCAGAAATTAAGCCTGGTCCTAACCACAAATCGCAATGAAATCCCGTGGCATCATTTCCACTCGCTATGGGTATATTCTTCAGCCATAAATATTGATTTGCACCAGCTGGATAAATAGAGTCTACAAAGACCACTTCATTTCCATTTCGAAGATATGTTCCAGTAATGTAGAAATAAACCATCTCTTTACTTAGAAAATTGCCCTGATTATCAATCTTTATCTTTTCTAGGGCATATCGAGATAAAGAGTATGAACTGCTATAACAGCTTATCCAAACGATACTTCCAGAGTCTACTTTTTCAACCGCGACTCTTTCGGTCGGATATCCGCTATCATTCGCCCAGAAATCATACACCTTAGTCCAAATATTATTGCCATCAAAGCGCATCAATCCTCCAGACCAACAAAGTGAACAAAAAATCTGGCCAGAGCTGGTAAAAAATACATTTAATGGATAATTTCCACCAATAACGTTCCAAGCCGTGCCATCAAAATAATTGACTACACTATCAGAAATGGAAATAATTTTTTGACCAAAAACAGCGAAACTTTGCTGACCGTAAAGAGATACGCAGGCAGCCGCTCGTTTCATTATTCCTGTTTTAATCGTCCAACTTGATGGTTCTGACTTGGAATTAAGGTTAGCAAAGCTGATAGACCCGTCTTTTGTCCCAACAAACAACCGGTTTAATGTTTTGTCGTATTTTAAACAAACGACAGTATCCGCCGGCAAACCTTGCGCTTTTCCATAATACTTCGCTGAATCATTCAAATCAGATACATAAACGTAACGACAAACTCCCTTAGTTGTTCCTGTCCAAATTTTTCCATTTTTATCAAGAACAGTCTGACTTCCATCCCCATAAACAGGTACACCCGGATAAGCAGGGTTGCCAGAGATATAATTTGTGGGCTTAATAGACACCAAGGATTTATTTTTTAAACTATCAAGACCACACCCGGATTCAATAAACCTATTTTTCCCCTGCAATTCAATTAAGCTACCAACCTGTAAACCAAACGTAATGTTTGACCAGACTGAAGAATAAAAATCTTCCGCCAGAATCGATGATAATAACAACAGCACCAAAGCAAAAACCATTCTTAAAGCTTTCATATTTTACCCCCAAAGAAAAAGTTAAAGTTTGTTTTATATTCTTCCTAAAATTTTAAACAACAATCAAAAATCAATAAAAAAATACCACATCTTTAATAATAAGTCAAATAAATATTTAATTAAGAGAGCTTTATTGCTGACGATAAATAGTTATACTATTTGAAGAAGTTTGATAATATCCATCAGCTAAATAAGGGTAAGTGGAGAATCTTGCTTCACAAGCATTGTCGTTCTTTTGATCGGCTGGCAGTAACACTCCTCCTGCAATATTATTGTTATCAATACACTCTGGTACATTACTTCCAAGAGGACAAGGCGCGCCGAGATAGCCTTCAGTACACCATCCCCAATTATCCTTTAGGCTAATTTTTGGCGAAATAGTACACTTGGTATTATCATTATCGCAAGAAAGCATTGGGTATTTTGAAGGATCATTATTCTTTTTATTTTTTAAATCATAATAATTGAAAGCATGCGTTAGAGAATGAGTATTTGAGATAGTCGACCGAGAAATCATATTTCCATCAACAACCGTTTCTTCACCATCACCCCAATCAACCCGATATTCCGTCAAAGGCATTTGATCGGGATTAATTTGACTATTAAAAGTAAGATTAACAAACCCGTCTCCGTTAACTGTAGCGGTATTAAAGTTGTTAAACTTAATATTAGAAATTTTTGGAGCAACGCCATTAGCAGAGTTATCAAATTGCCAATCGCTAGTAGTGGTATTTTCTACATAAGAAGACTCATCTTGATCCCAAATCCAACCACCATAACTTTTAGCGAAAAGAGTTGACAATTCATTTTTAGTAAACACGTTCCCCATGTTTGCATCACTCGCGTTAGTTGAATAGCTAATTGGTTGTTTTCCGTCTTCAGTAGAGCCGTCCCATTGCGTCGGATCATCGGCCGGAGTCGGATATTTAATAGAGTTATAAGGATTATTTTGATTGCCAATCGTACAATAAGCAGGAGCAAATAAATCAGGAGTTGTTTGACATTCGGCACCACTATACTGACTAGAAACTCGAGTCTGATAAGCCATATTATTACCATCTGAATCAACTACTTCTACAAAACTCTCACAACTAGGTTGAACATCAATAACTCGCCGGCATAAAATTTGTTTTCCACCAGAAGCATCTGTACCATCTATATTTCTAGCCCAAATAGTATCACTAGTTCCGCAATTTCCCGCATCGTGAGAAACAGGTGATTGCCAAACAGTTGAAGGCTGTAATTTTTTGATACTCTGAGTGGTTCCATTTCCCAAGGGACTATCGACTGTCAATGAAACGTCAGAGCTAATTGCGATAACTTTCGCATAAACCGTTGGAGCGGATGATAAAGTAATTGAATCTCCAACGCTGAGTTCTGTAGTAAATTTAGCATTGCTATCACCAGCTATGGTCTTACTGCCGCTAGAATATGTTGTTCCAGATATCGCTACCGTACCCGAATTTTTTAAATCATATTGATAAGATCTGGAAGTGCTACCTTCATCCCAAAAAGATTTTCTATAATCATCTGCATCTGGCTCGTAATTTGTAAATTGACTATAACCAGCATTGTCTTGATTAAAATAATACTTTCTCAATTTAGTATTAGCATCCACTAACGTATTGCCAAGAGAATCGATAAATGGCCCTTTTTGATCAAGAACTGTACATTGCCAATCAGAAATATCTGAAGTAGAAACCTGAATTCTTCCATCAGCGCTTTTCATAGTATAGCGCAAGAAATAATTACCACCCCAGTCTTGGGCAAATAAAACTATTGTATTTTTTCCAGATTTAAGATAAGTCGTACCTTTATTTAAGGAACAATTCCAACCAGCTGATGAAAAAACATTTTTTCCATTAATAAGCAAAACAGAAGCATCATCAGAACCGATATCATATGTAAAAGGAATCTTTTCTAAAGACTTAGTACAATAATATAATGGCGCTTTGCCAGCATAACCAGCCCCTTCCTCGAGTTTATCTCCCTGAATTTTATCTCCAGGATACCAAAGCAAACAAGTATTAGGATTTCCTGGAGCTTTATCATACTCTAAACAATAACCGAATAAACCCTTTTTATAAACATTGGAATCACCATCGCGATAATCACAAGACAGAGAATCTTCAGCTGGGAAAAGTCGGCAAGTTTGCGCCAAATAATCTGAGTCATCAATTTTTAAGGCTGGCTTTATTTGGATATCGTCAAAGTAAGCACCACTAACACAATCTCCGCCCAAGCGAATTCTTATATTATTAATCCCCACTGGTACTGTAAATTTAATTTTTTGTAATGTCCAATCTTGGTTAGGTTCTTGCCAAAAAGAAGCACCGGAAATTCCCCAAACGTTTTTATCTTCTCCTGTTACAGCAAATAAAACATTTCCATTAGGACAACTACTTTTACTTTCAGGAGTAGCAACGTATTTTGTATTAATATAAGCAGAGGCAACATAATCACCAGGCGTTACGGAAATTAAATCACTAGTAATATCAGTTTTTCCTTTTAATAAAGCATTGTTTCCATCTGGCATTAAACTAACTTTTTCAGTTCCAACTCCTCTAACAATCTGACTATCGCTAGAAGATAATATTGTTGTACCCGAGATGCCTGACCATCCGCTAATTGAAGATCCGGAGCCGATTTCGAAACTATTATTGGGTACAATTAAAGAACCGCCGACTTGTTTCGTGGCTGTTGAACCAATATCATAGAGCCAAGAAATGGCATTATTAGAATTATTATTAAAATATCCAAAAACTTTAGAATAACCTGAAAGATTAGAAAAATCAGCGATATTTGAATTGTCACTAGCTAACTTTTTTTCACTGGAAGAAGCTGGCGGAAAATTAGCACAAGACCCTTTTTCACCAAAACGATCGCAAGTACCAACCGACAAGCAAACATTATTATCAGTTGTGTTATTGTTATTATTTGCGTAACTTTTACAAGCTAACCATTTATTGCAAACTCTATCTGGCTCAACTTTTATTAAAGCGTTGGCATCTTTACTCGTACTATTAATAGTTTTATTATAAGCATCCCAAGCATTATAAGTTGTTAGCGGGTTAAAACTATCTACGCCAGTAACAGATCTTTCATTAAAATAAAGACAGCCAATAGTGGCATCAGGTCCGGTGCAAGTTGTTTTATCAACATCTTTAGACAACTGATAAGAAACAACAGTTTTCTTAAGAGATATTTTATCATCAAAAGCGCTACCAAAAAAATAAACACTTCCATTTATAGATTGATCAAGATAAAAAACTTTGCTTGAAAAAGGAGCTACGTCTAATTCTAAAACCGGGGAAGTAGAAAGTTTATTATCTGCCCCAAGCTCATAAAATTCACCAGCCGATGCTTTTGTTTGTGAGTCTGACTGATTAAATAATTTAATTGAAGAATTTCCAGCTGTTAAAGTATATAAATTATTTCCCTCTAAATAAACATTTATATCATAAGATGTATCACTAAGCTTAATCCAATGATCATAATGATTATCAACTAAATTAGTTGAAAAATCGCTAACTGGATCAATATATTCTGTGCAAGTAGATTGATCTGACAGGCAAGTACCAACCCAACTCTCAGAACTACTCGTTTTCGGTTGGACAATCTCATTGCCTGGACCACCCTGACCAATAGTTTTTAAACCTTCAGTTGGACAGGGATTATCTCCGCTTTCCAATAAACAAGATTGATTGCTAGAACAATCTGAATCAGTCTGGCAAGATTGTCCATTTAAAACACCATTGCAACGTTTAACTGGTTTTTTAAACCACCCCTTTACTCCTGTTTTTTGGCTAGAACGCCATTCGCAAACCATATCACCTGGATCTTTGAAATCAATCGTACCAGTAGAAGTTGTCCATTCTTTGCAACCAACACCGTCTGCACCGCACAGGATACTCGCATAACTATCCGGATTATTTTTCAAAAAGACTTCGCTAAAAGAATCTTTGCCTTCATAAGAAGTTGTTTTAGCAAGTCTCTCACAACCCTTCTCTCCCGAGCTACAGAGCTTATTAGAATCATAAACCGCGTAAATTAAATTATCAGCCGAAGTTTTATAATCAACACCATTATTACTAACCGAATCAGCTAACGGAGAATCCGTATTAGCCGTATCAATCATGGCTTCGCAACCAACCGCTGATTCTTGGCACAAACGGTTAAAATTATGGAGATAATTAATTGCTCCCGCTCGATCAGAGTATTGTGAACAACCAAGCATAAATAACGGAAAAGGATTGCCGTTTTCATCTTGATCACAAGAGGTTGGAGTATTCCAAGAATTTTTAATTAAATAATAACTATCACTAATCTCGGTTAATTTAATATTATCAATTAAAATACCAGAAGCATAAAAAGTTAATGGCTCAGAGGCATCAATATCACGATCAATATTCTTTAAATTTATTTTATATAGCCGCCATTCTCCAGCTTTAATATTAATTCCGCTAGTATAATCATCACCAGCAACAGAAAAATAACTATGAGCACCCTTAGAATTACCAATAAAGACTAATAAATTTGTATCTGCCGAAGAGGCTTTAGCTAAAAAGCTTAAAACATAGGCTGAACCTTTCTTAACTAAATTACCGATTGGATAATTAATATTATAATCAACATATAATGATTTTCCGCCGGCATAGAGAGAATCGCTAGAGATTTCTCCGCCTTTCCACTCGCCAACGCCATTTTCAAAATCACTAGTTAAAATAGTCTTAGTATTACTTCCTTGATTGCCATTATATTCGGAGCAACCATTACTCTTGGCCGAGCAGGAAATGCTTGCACTTGGTATAGCCTTATAAATACAAGCTTTATCGCTTTCGTTCCAAGCACCGCCATCTTTACAATAAACACAATAATTATTAACACTATCCCAATTGTAACCATTAGCAGAGCAATTGCTTGAATCAGTTATATTTTTAACAATATTTTTTTCAGTCAACCGATAAGAATAGCAACTATCAGAGCAAGAAATTGTCTTAGAATATAAGCGATAATAAACTCCACCATCTTTAGAATAAAATTGACGGCAATCAGAATTATAAGACGGATCAGTGATTGGTAGATTATAAATATCAGAATTACAGGTACTATCGTCTTGACTAGCCACCAAGGACGGGGACAAAACACCATTTGTGCTAGAGGCTTGAAGACTATATTTCACTAGTTGCTTTCCAGATGAAGCACTTCCTTCCCAAGAATAAAAATCAGAACAATTAGCCCCATTATCGGTCGGCTTAACACAAGCTCTTAAATAAGAATAAAACTGCTTGTCTTCTCCTCCGGCTGAAGCTTTGTCTAAATTAGTAAACTCTTGACAGCCAACTTCGCTAGACGAACAGGTAGTTGCGGTTTTTGGTATAAAATAAGCTAGCTGAGAAGAGCTGAAATTATTTTCTTTTTGGATATAAGTATCATAACCATCACATTCGGCCGAGCAATAATCTTTATCAACGACCGAAGCTGGAATACTAGTATTATCATTAGCAGAAGTATACATTTCACAACCAGCTTCATCGCGATTACATTTTCTAGCGAAAACCGAGCAAATAGTCGGAGCTCCACTTTTTAAAGTATAATTTGTACCAGCATCTTTATAACAAGTACTCTCTAAATAAGCTGGTAATAATTTTTCATAAATCAAATTATTACTATCACGATAAGGACTATAAGCAGGCGTTTTATTATTTCCAATTTCAAATTTAACATTATCAACATAAAATTGTATCGGCACGCCAGAAGTAAACGTATAGCCATAGATCCTAAATTCATTAGCTAAAACATCGGCATTATTAAGGAGTGTAACCGAAACATGTTGCCAAGAGCCTTTTTCGGTCACATCTTTCTTTTCCCAATAGTTATTATTGCTACCAATATCCAAAGTAACTTTATCGCCAGAAACTAAATAAACATCAGCACTTAAAGTATACGAAGTCTCTGGCTCCATAACAAAACCTTTTGGCAAGACAGAATTGCCAGCCTCCCAGACGGCCTGATTAGAATAATCATAAGAATGAATGCCAATGCCATAATTCTCCGTAGTAGTTGAATCATAATTAATATAAATAGCATTCCCTGAATTATCTGGCGCATTATTAACAATTGAAGCCGGTCCGCTAACTGGCCAACCATCAAGGAGTCCATTGTCGACAATATCATTAGTACTATCTTTTTCAAAAGAAGAATCGACGGTTATTAAATTAGAGCTTAATCCAGTTTTAATTCGTAAAAGTTCATGACAGCCTTCATTATCGGCTTCGCAAGTTTGAACTCCACTATTAAAATAAATTGCCGACGTGCTTTTATCCCAAAGAATTTTAGTCGAGGAGGCATTATAGCCTTGATAAGTAGGAGCAATAGTATATTTTTCACAACCAGCCTGATCACCGGAACAATATTGTAAAGTGTTTTTTAAATAAGATACCTGGGTATTATCAGTAGAATTAGTAAATGATTCACAAGTATTAAAAACTGGGTCGCAAGAAGTTCCGTTATCAAATTTCCAGGTTCTTCTTTCCTCAGTACAATAACCATAGTAATTACAAGTACCATCACTATTTTCTTGGATACAAGATTGTTCGTCAGCACAATAATCATTAGATCTAGAAATTGATATTTTCGACAATAGCGCATTGCCAGAACTATCATTTCCTTGAGAAATAGATGCTTTGCTTAAAATTTCAGAACCAAAGCCTGTTTTAATACATCTTTCCGCTGGTGCCTTTAAAACCCAATTAGGATCAACCATGCCCGTACACCATTTTCCTGGCTGACTAAAACATGTAGTTAGGGCATTCAAAGAATTCATATTAATAACCTCTGGATGATTCTTAAGATAGTCAGCTGCCAACTCCCAACCAACTGGTATAATTCGATATTTTCTTAAGATCGCCAATGAACGGTAAGGAATACCTTCCGTTGGATCAGTAACTTCTAGAACCGATTGATTACTGGGTTTAAAAGCAAATGGTTTATCACCGCCTATATATTTTAAAGCATCAGCTAAACGTTCTTGCTTCTCTATTGCCTGACGAAATGGCTCACTAATAATACAATCTGTTGGGCCATAGCCATTGACTGCGGATGGATCACAAGAAACAAGTAATGATAAAATATTATAGTCTGTTTTAGTACTGAAATCTGGTTCAAGTATTTTACTTAAAAGATCTTTCGTCCCATTTACTCCAGGACCCTGACTAGCGAAATCAGCGCTAGTAATGCTAGTGGTTTCATTATCAGTTTTATTAAGCCAAGAGGAAATTTTTCTTAACTGAGTTTGAAGATAAGTTATGGCCAATTGATTTGTAAAAACATTAGTGGCATCAGCTGCTAAGTTGCCAGTATACTGAAACATATTACCAGTTTGAAGATTATTAATCATTTCAGCGGTTCGCTCACCTTGATTTGGTATTCCATCAATAAGCCCTCCTAGATTAGTCACATCTTTCCAACGTCCTTGACTATCATATTTTGTTACCGCAGCTGCTTTTGCCTTCAACGACTGGCTAAGAAGAGAACTTTGAGTCGTTAAAGAAATTCCTAAATCATTATTATTAAAACTAAAATATCCAGCGAACTTTTTTAAAAAATCTTTGCTGTTTTCTGGTTTAAGGGCCTCTTCCCAATTTTGCACCATCTGACTGGCAGTACAATCTGGAGTTGTCGGCCTAACATATTGAGTTAATCCTAAACTAATTACTATTTTAGCCTCTAATGTAGGTTTACAAAGATCAACCCCCCATGATTTATTAAGGCTGTCCATAAAATAACCAGCCATCATATCGCCGGCATTAGCCCAATTTTTTTCTGGAGATTCAGTAAACCATTGCGGTTTTTGTCCTTGCAATCCTGTTCCTAACCAAGTAGCCGCATCAAAAGCTAAAGTATTAACAGTACTACGAAGGGTTGCATTAAGAGCAGTCGCTAAAGTATGCCATAAAGTTTTTTCTGCTTTTGCTTTTAATTCATCAGCTAATTGCTTTGCCTTCAACTTTTCAGCGGCCTCAGCTGCTTGAATCTTAGCAGTTTCGGCAGCTTTCGCTGCTTCTGCCGCTGCTTTTGCCGCCGTCTTTGCCGCCAACCCAGTATTGTATTCAGTCTCAATATCAGTAACCACTCCTCCAGCTTGTGCATTAACAAAATTTACATTAGCTAAAAATAAAAATGAAGCTATGAAAAAAATTAAATAGGATTGCTTATTAAAACGCATATAAAAAAATATTGCAAAAAAATTTTAAATTATTGTGCACTATTAACAACTGACGCGGTTGAAGATGCTTCCAGCATTTTCTTATAAGCAGTTATTAAATCTGTGTCGCTTATCGCGTCTAGAGACGCTTGATCCATCCCATTCTCTAATAATACTTTTCGAAGTGAAGTAGCATCTATGCTTCCAGAAGTTAATTGCTGTTGCTCCGCAGTAGTAAGCGAAGAAGTAGTAGTATTGGCCGAAGTATCCTGAGTAGTCGTCTTTGAAACCGTGGTCGTAGCATTAGTGGCGGTCGCACTATTTACAGCTGAAGTACTAGTACTGCAATCTTTTCCTTGAGGACAATTTGGATCAGTCCCATTTTTAACTTCTTGCCCATCAGAAATTCCATCGCCGTCAGTATCTTCTAAATATGGGGAGGTATGATAAACATTTAGCTCATCATAATCAGATAAACCATCGCCATCAGTATCTTTAGTTTTCAACTCCGCATCAGTTGCACTATTAGTAGCCGTACTAGAAGCGGTTGTTGATAATTTATAACCATAGTATGGCCCTTTAATTACTTTATTTAGATTAAAAATCCAAAGAACAACTATTAAAATAGTAAAGATTGCTAGCCCGGCTAGAGCTAACTTTTGATTTTTTGTTAGATTATTTTTATTTTCCTCCATGCTGAAAATTTCTTAGTTTTACACCTATTTTCTTACTCTCTAATTATAACACAGAAATTAAACTATGGTAAATAAAAAATCCCCCATCTGCCCTTTCTATCTCTCCCATCTCTGTCATCCCGAGCCTCTGGCGAGGGATCTAATCTGTAAATAGTATTTTAAAATCATTTATCATTAAAAACGTAAGAAGACTCTATAGCCTTAAGCTAAAATAGATTCCTCGTCTCCCGCTGAAGCGGGATCACTCGGAATGACAGAGGGGTTTTAAGTGGTATCGGAATGACAGAGAAAGACAGTGTCGATCAAAACAACTTTAATAAACTCCCCCAATCTTTAATACTTAAATCCTCGGCTCTTATTTTTGGATTTAACCCAATTTTAACGATTTTTTCTTCAGCTTCTTGAGAGGTTATATGAAGCCCGTTGGCTAAATTATTTTTAAGCATTTTCCGCTTCGCACTAAAACCAATCTTGGCTAACCGAAAAAAATCTTTTTCTAAAATCTCTCCCGTAGACTTGGCGGGTCTAAGTTTAATCCTTATTATGGCACTATCCACTTCTGGCGCTGGCCAAAAATCTTTTTTTGGCACATATTCAATAATTTCTGGCTCAGCATAAAATTGAATTGATAAAGCCAACAAAGACATATCGCCAGGTTGGGCGCAAATTCTTTCCGCCACTTCTTTTTGCAACATCAAAACTAATTCTTTCGGTTTCTTTTCTGAGGTTAAAAATTTTCTTAAAAAAACCGAGGTGATATTATAAGGAAGATTGGCAACTATTTTATACGCAAATTTTTCACCGAATTTTTTAATATCAAAATCTAAAATATTTTCATTAATAATTTCTACATTCTCAACTCCCCCGTCAACAGTTGCATCTTTAAGATACAAGGCTAGTTTATCATCAAGCTCAACCGCAAAAACTTTTTTTACTTTTTGTGCTAGTTTGGAAGTTAAAAAACCTAAGCCTGGACCGACTTCTAAAACAATATCAGCTTTTTTTAAATTAGCCGAGGAAATAATTTTTTCATAAACGTCGTCGTTAATTAAAAAATTCTGACCTTTGGAACGCTTTGGCCAAATATCATACAACTGGCAAATTTCTTTTGTTCTGTCTAAAATATCCATTTTAAAAAATTAACTGAAACAAAGTACTAGATACTATTTAATTACAATATTGATTAGTTTTCCTGGAACAAAAATTATTTTTACAATTTCTTTCCCGTCTAACCATTTGGTTATAATTTCATTTTCTAAAACAATCTTTTTTGCCTCCTCTTCAGAAATATCTGCTGGCACTTCAATATTGGCGCGCAATTTTCCATTAATCTGCGCGACTAAATTGATTCTTTCATCTTTAGCTAAGAGAGGATCATATTTTGGCCAAGGCGATTTAAAAATACTTTCTTGATGACCTAATTTTTCTTGCCAAATTTCTTCAGTTAAATGCGGAGCGAACGGCGCTAAAATTTTTAAGAATATTTCAAATTGTTCAGCGTTAACATTTTTCTCTTCCATTTTATTAGCTAAAATCATCATGGCTGAAATAGCGGTATTAAATTTAAAGTCAACAATATCGTCGCCAATTTTTTTAATCGTTTTGTGAAGCAAAGATAAAACTTCTTTATCGCTGTTTTTGCCTAAATTATTAGCTAATTCCCAAATTCTGTCTAAAAATCTTCGCGATCCATTTAAACCATTTGTACTCCAAGCGCAAGGCTGACCAAATGGCCCCATGAACATTTCGTAAACACGCATGGCGTCAGCGCCATATTTTTCAATCACTTCATCAGGGTTAACAACATTTCCCCAACGTTTAGACATCTTTCGTCCATCCTCAGCCATGACTAACCCGACATATCGAAATTTTATAAATGGCTCTTCATAATTAACCACGCCGATATCAAATAAAAATTTGTGCCAAAAACGGGCATAGATTAAATGGCGAGTCGCATGCTCGGCGCCACCGACATAAAAATCAACTGGCGACCAATATTTTTCTTTCTCTTTATCTACTAAAGCTTGATCATTTTTTGGATCAATATAGCGTAAATAGTACCAAGACGAACCCGCCCATTGAGGCATGGTATTTGTTTCTCTTTTAGCCGGACCGCCGCATTTCGGACAAGTCGTATTTACCCAATCAGTAATATTAGCTAGTGGTGACTCACCTGTTCCGCTTGGTTCATAATGCTCAACCTCTGGCAATCTAATTGGTAAATCTTTTTCAGCAACTGGGACGGTTCCACAAGTTTCACAATGAATCATCGGGATTGGTTCGCCCCAATAGCGCTGACGAGAAAAAACCCAATCGTTTAATTTATAATTTACTTTTTTCTGGCCAAACTTTTTTTCTTCTAGCCAAGCAATTATTTTTTTCTTAGCCTCGTCAGTTTTTAAACCATTTAAAAATTCCGAATCAACAGAAAAGCCATCTCCGCAAAAAGCGATTCCTTTTGTAAATTTATCAAATAAATAATGATGGCAATAATCTTTTATTTTATTTCCCGCCTCATCGACTGACAGCCATTGAAAAGTAAATTTTCCCTCTTCAACTGGGGATAGTTTTTGTGCCACTTTTTCGTCATTTTCTAATTCGAATAATAAACCAGTAATAGCCGCATTACGATTTACTCCTTTATTTAAGGCGGGGTAATGATGATGAATAATTTCTGATTGTTTTATGAATTTAACATTCTTATAGCCAGTTTCCTCAAGGATTTCCCGACGTCCACATTCTTCTAAGGTCTCGCCAGCTTCTATTCCTCCTCCTATCAAGAGATAGCCGCCAAAATCGTCTCCCCAATTTAAAGTTAAGACATTTTTAGTTTTAGGATCATAAACCAAAGCAACAATTCTTTCTTTAAATTGCTCATTCTCTCGTTCCACTCCGAATTTAGGCTCCACGACAATTTTTATCGGCAAATTATATTTATTGGCAAATTCAAAATCACGCTCATCATGAGCCGGCACGGCCATTACTGCCCCGGTTCCATAATTAGCTAAAACATAATCAGCAATAAAAACCGGCACCTCTTTATTATTGACCGGATTAAGCGCCATCATCCCCTCTAATTTCACCCCTGACTTATCTTTATTTAAATCAGTTCTCTGCAAGTCAGTTTTCTTTTTAGTTTCAACAATATAATTTTCAACCTCGGAAAAATTAGAAATTTGAGACTTGAGTTTTAAAATTAACTCATGCTCTGGCGCCAAAACAACATAAGTACAACCAAATAAAGTATCTGGTCGAGTCGTAAATACTCTTAAATTATTTTCTAATTCGTCATTTGTAATTTTTAATTTGAAATTAATCTCGGCTCCTTCCGAACGGCCGATCCAATTTCTTTGCATCTCTTTTATGGAACTTTCCCATTCTGGCAACTTATCTAAATCATTTAATAATCGATCGGCATAATCAGTGATTCTAATTACCCATTGGCGCATCGGTTTGCGTTCAATTTCTGAACCGCAACGTTCGCATTTGCCTTCTTCTAAATCTTCCATGGCTAAACCAGTCTGACAAGAAGGACACCAAATAATTGGTTCAAAAGATTCATAAGCTAAACCGCGCTCAAACATTTTTATAAACGTCCATTGCGTCCATTTATAATATTCTGGATCAGTGGTGTTTATTTCACTCCCCCAATCATAAGTCAAACCAATTTTTTTCAGCTGGCCTTTGAAAGTAGCAATATTTTTCTCGGTTGAAATTCGTGGATGAACTTTATTTTTTAAAGCATAGCCCTCGGCTGGCAAACCAAACGCATCCCAACCCATCGGATGCAAAACATTAAATCCCTGCATCATCTTTAAACGCGCTAAAATATCGGTAGCAATATAGCCTTTTGGATGGCCGACATGAAGTCCAGCGCCAGACGGATAAGGAAACATATCTAAAACATAATATTTAGGCTTAGACTTATCCTCTCCGGTTTGATAAAGATTGCTATCTTCCCAAATTTTATGCCATTTATTTTCTATTTCTTGATGATTATATTTTTCCATATTTTAAAAATGATTATTAATTTATTTTAACCAAAATATAGCAAAAAAGCAAATAAAAAAGGGCTTTCCGTAGAAAGCCCCGCACCGCACAGATTAATTACTTATTTATTCAACCACTGCTGCCGCTGACTCGATTCTGTCGTCATCGGCCGTTATCTTTCCGGCGTTGTTAAGGCTAGCGACTGGCAAGCTGATTAATGACGCCCCGACAACCGAATACCAAAAAAGGGGCGTGATTGTCATTGTATATAAAAATACCGCCAAAACAACTGCCCATGGCCCAACGATTAAACACAGGGCGGTGAATATACCTAACTTAATTAATTTTTCACCCTGTTTTTGCAATCTCTTTTCAGTCAATATGCGAATCAAGACAATCGAGGCAATCATTAATACAAACAAGATCGTTCCTCCGGAATGAAAAATTACCGGATCGCAAGTTTCTTTGGCCTTAATCAAAAGACAGAAAATGACGACTGATGCACCAAGACATGTTGCCAAAGCAATCATAAACTT
>Ga0224522_1000344_pt1 | contig 17070 bp, 19 predicted proteins | sample CFST25metaG_FD_182733 | JGI IMG/M metagenome (GOLD analysis project Ga0224522, IMG submission 182733) | Peat soil microbial communities from Stordalen Mire, Sweden - C.F.S.T25 | ecosystem: Environmental > Terrestrial > Soil > Wetlands > Peat | place: Sweden: Norrbotten County, Stordalen Mire...
TTTTTGAATAAATTAATGAAATTCAGCAAATTTTATTGAAATTCGACTTTCTGATAATGAAATAAAATCTGCGGCATTTTATCCCCAATTTGTAAAAATTATGCAATTTAATTTTTATAAACAACTGTGTTTTTTGCATCCCGAATATCCGGGAATAGTGTGAATTGAGATAAAAATTAAGCAAGATATCTATTTCTCTTTTTTCAGTACTTTAAATACATTAATTTTGTATAAATTAAAATCTCACTTTTATGAAATTCCCTGATTATATTAAAAATTTAAAGCCATATGTTCCCGGAAGACCAATCGAAGAGATACAGAAAGAATTCGGATTGAAAACTATCCATAAGCTTGCATCAAACGAAAACCCGCTCGGACCCTCGCCAAAAGCCGTAAAAGCAATGCTGGAAGTGACAAGCGGGCTTAACAGGTATCCTGATATAGGTGCAATTGAATTGCGAAGCAAAATATCCGAAAAATTTAATGTAAAAATCGAAAATATTGCTGTCGGTAATGGCAGTGAAGGAATAATGGCCAATATTTTAAGGAGCTTCTTATGCGAAGGTGATGAAATGATTACATCTAAAGCCACTTTTATAGGATTTCAGGTGCTCGCAAAAGGCAGAGCAAATAAATTTATTGAAGTTCCTATGAAAGAAAATGAATATAAATTTGATTTGAAAGCAATTATTAAATATATAAACGAAAATACAAAGGTGATTTATCTGTGTAATCCGAATAATCCTACCGGAACAATATTTACAAAAGATGAATTTGAAGATTTTATAAAGCAGGTACCGGATAGAATTTTAATCATAATGGATGAAGCGTATTTTGAATATGCCGAAGACTATCCCGAATATCCTGATTCGATGAAATACAGATTGGATAATGTAATTACACTCAGAACATTTTCAAAAATATACGGCATTGCAGGTGCAAGAATAGGTTACGGATTCGGGCACAAAGAGTTCATAGAAACAATTATGAAAGTTAAGCTTCCGTTTGAACCGGGTAATCTCGCACAGGCAGGAGCAATAGGAGCTTTGGATGATGACGGGTTTATCACAAAATCAAAAAAATTAAATAAAGCAGGTTATAAATATTTTATCGATGAACTATCAGGTATTTCAAAAGAAAAGAATTTTAAAATAATACCTTCATATGCAAATTTCCTTATGCTGGATTTGGTCACATCAGAACGCGTAAATAAAATAAATGATTCACTCCTGAAAGAAGGAGTTATTATTCGCCCTCTTGTTGCATTCGGTTTGCCTCATTGCATAAGGATTACAATGGGCTTGAAAGAAGAAAATGAAGCTTTTATTAATTCATTTAAAAAATTTATCTGATTGTTGGATCAAACTACAATAAATATTATTCTCGGTGCATTACTAATTATGTGCCTCAGGATATTCGATGTCTCACTCGGCACAATCCGCGCATTAATGACCGTACAGGGAAGGAAATATGTTGCAGGCAGTATCGGGTTTTTTGAAGTCACAATATGGGTAATAGCGATTCGCCATATTATGCAAAACCTTGATAACTTCTGGAATATACTCGGATACTCGTCCGGTTTTGCTCTCGGTACAATTATCGGAATTACAATCGAACAAATGCTTGGCTCGGGCTTTCTTCAGCTCTATATATTTTCTATGAACTATGCCGATACTATAGCTGATGCATTAAGAAAAAATAAAATCGGTGTTACTATGCTTCCGGGTGAAGGAAGCAGCGGGGGAGTTGCAATTCTGATGGTTCTGATTATCAGAAAAAGAAAGAAAGAATTGATTAAGATTATTGATGAAATTGACCCGACAGCATTTATATCGGTACATACTGCCACACCTTACAGGGGATATATAAATTCCGGTAAATAGTTTATTTTTTAAAGCTATCTGTTTTCTTTTTTACATCTGTTTTCTTCATTATCTCTTTTTCCTTCGGAATATTTTTTTTCTTATATATTGAAAATAAAATAGAAACAGTTAATACCAGGACAATAACTAAAAGAGAAGTAATTATATTAATCTCATACACACCGGATATAAGCATTTTTACACCAATAAATACCAGAATCAAGGATAATCCGTATTTCAGAAATCTGAACTTATCCATAATTCCCGAAAGTGCAAAATAAAGCGACCTGAGCCCTAAAATTGCAAATGCATTTGAAGTAAATACTATAAATGTATCCTGTGTAATTGCAAGTATTGCAGGGATGGAATCAAATGCAAATACTAAATCGGAAGTTTCTATGATTATAAGTACGATGAACAAAGGCGTTGCAAGAAGTCCGGCTTTATGCCTTACAAAAAATTTGTCCTTTTCATACCTGTCAGATACAGGGAATATTTTTTTAAATATCTTTACGATGATATTTTTCTCTGGCTCTATTTTCTCATTGTCGGAAAACGCCATCTTGACACCCGAAATTACAAGGAATGCTCCGAAAATAAATATAATCCAGTGGAATTTAATTATTAATGTGGCACCTATTATAATCAAAAATGCTCTCATAATAATTGCGCCTATGATGCCCCAAAATAATACTTTATGTTGGTATTTTTTAGGGACATTGAAATAGGAAAGAAGAAGTATGAATACAAATATATTGTCTACGCTTAAAGAATATTCAAGCAGATAACCTGTAAGAAATTCCAGGCCTTTTTCTTTGCCCAGAAAATGGAATACGCCGACGTTAAAGAGTATTGCAAGCGAAATCCAGATTCCGCTGAACAATAATGCTTCTTTATAATGTATTTCGTGCGAGCTTTTATTGAATATGCCGAGGTCAAGTGCCAGCATAATTACTAAAAAAACGACGAAACCGAGCCATGCATAAAATCCTATTTCCAATGAGTATTATTTTTCGGTAAAATTAAATAAAAACTTGTACATTTAATATGTATTTAAATTAATAGTTTAATCGCCTAATTTTGATTAAACAATAATTAATCAAAAACAAAACTTTATAATGAAAAAATTCTTTCTGCTTTTCCTTCTGCTTGCTTTCAGTTATACCTATGCAGATAATATTAAAATTGTAACGAAAGAAATTAAAGACAGTTCCGAAACCCTTAGATATGAAGTAAGGGCAAAATATCCCCAGGTTGAAGGATTAAAAGAAAAAAAAATTCAGGAAGATATAAATAAAAAAATCTATAGAGCTGCAAATGATAATTTAAAAAGCTTTATAAAAGATATTTCTGAATGGGAAATTCCAAAAGACCTTACCGATGTTTATAGCTACATGGAAATTGATTTTGAATCATATACTTTGGATGAAAATGTTTTTAGTTTTGCTTTTTATATAGAAAGCTATTATGCGGGCGCTGCACATCCTAACCACTGGACAGCTTCTATGAACTGGGACTTGAAGAACGGAAAAATTATTGCGTTTAAGGATTTATTTAAACCCGGCTCGAAATATCTGGAAAAAATTTCCGCTTATTGCATTGAAGATTTGAAACTTCAGGCAAAAATTAATGATTACGAATTTTTTGAAGATATGCTTTATGACGGCGCCGGACCAAAGGATTCAAGTTTTGTTAATTATAATTTAGTACAGAAAGGACTGCAGATAACGTTTGACCCTTATACTGTTGCTCCTTACGTTCTTGGAACTCAGTACGTAATTTTACCATACAGGGCAATTTCTGATATGATGGATGAAGATATGCTGAATATAATTCCGAATTTCTAAATCTGTGAAATGTAATTCAGCGAAGCTAATCTGTGGCTATAGCTCTTTTAATAATCAATGATTAGATATCACCGCGAATCGGTCTTACAATAATATCTTCTATTAATACTTTTTTCGGCTGATTAAAAATATCCACTGCGATTTTCGCCACATCGGTGGGGGAGAGCATTCTGTTTTTATATTTCTGGCGTGTCCTGCTGTCCCACATTGCAGTCTCCACCGCTCCCGGAAGTATGTTGCTGATTTTAATATTGTATCTTCTTGTTTCTTTTCTTACGCTGTTGGAGAGGGATAATAATGCTGCCTTTGACGCAGAGTAAATAGAACTTTCTTCAAACACAGTATTAGCTGCAACAGATAAAATATTTATTATGTGACCTTTCTTATTTTTAATCATCTGGGGCAAAACACTTTTCAGGCATAAAAGCGCTCCGCGGAAATTAATTTCCATTACATAATCGAATTCATAAACCTTTGTATCTACAAAACTCTTGAATACAGTTACGCCCGCATTGTTAACAAGGCAGTCAATCCTTCCGTATTTTTCCCTTATTCTTTTTGCGGTCAGCATTACACTTCTTTCTGATGCGACATTGCAGACAAAAGCCGTAGCTTCTCTTCCTGCAAATTTTATTTCACTGACAAGACTTACAAGTCTTGATTTTCGGCGGGCCGTAACGACCACTATGTGACCTGCTTTGGAAAATTCCGCAGCAATTTCTTTTCCTATTCCTGTTGAAGCGCCAGTAATCCAGATTACTTTTTCGCTCATAATGAAAGAATTAATTTTGGGAATATGCTTATAAATTTATTACATTACCATTCCGCCGTCTATGCAAAGAACCTGACCGGTTATGTAACTTGCTTTTTCAGATGAAAGAAAAGCAACTACACCTGCTACTTCTTCGGGTTTGCATGAACGTTTCAATGGTATTATACTTAAAAAAGCATTCTTTTGCTCGTCGGTCAAAAGTGCCGTCATTTCTGTTTCAACAAATCCAGGTGCGACACAGTTGACATTTATGTTTCTTCCTGCAAATTCCTTGGCTATGGATTTTGATAGTCCGATTAATCCCGCTTTGGATGCGGCATAATTCGCCTGCCCTGCATTTCCCATTACACCGACTACCGAACTTATGTTCACAATCTTACCGCTTCTTTGCTTTGCCATTACTCTGGATATTGCTTTGATTGTATTGAATGCGCCCTTAAGATTCACTGTCAGTACTGCATCCCAGTCTTCTTCGGTCATTCTCATCAGTAATCTGTCGCGGGTTATACCAGCATTATTTATTAATATATCTATTTTCCCGAATTCTTTAACGACTTCATCGCAAAGATTCTGAACATCATTGGTTTTCGTTATGTCAACAGTTTTTAAAGTAACTTTTCTTCCTTTCGAAGCCTGTTCTTCAACGTAAGTATTAATATCATCCGGAAATACTTTATCAAAAATTATTACATCAGCGCCTTCATTTATAAATTCGGTAACAATTGCTCTGCCGATTCCTCTTCCACCGCCTGTTACTATTGCAATTTTATCTTTTAATAAATTTCCCATTTTTATTTATTTATTAGTTTTAAAATATATATCTGTACTTATTAATAAATTTGCAAAAGCAAAAAATATAGCAGTCGCAGTGACATAGACTTAAATATTATAAGCACATAATTCTTTTGCAAGTGCTTTCGTTAGTCCTATAATTCTTTCTATTAAGAAAATCTCTTATTTATTTATTCTTCCATTTAAAGGAAAATAAATTATTCCTTGTTCTTATAATGCTTATGAAAATACTCATTAAGATAATTATATCCTTCTTCACCTAAAATATAAATTATTTCCTCTTTCATTGCTTCGAATACACTGTGAACAAAATTTTCTGTCTTGTTTATTCCGCAGTAATCAAGTTTTTCCGCGTGTGAATCATCATATGTAAGCACATTGTCTATTATGGTAATCGGGTACATTATACAGTACTTCGGTTTTATTTCCCATTTATGGTAGCCCTTTTTTTCTGCGGCAATCTGCAGCGAGCAATAATTATTTGTTCCTTTGAATACGCACTGCTCATGTCCGGATTTTGTTTTGTATACTTCGGTGCCGATTGCTTTTCCGGAAGGGAAGTCGTGGTCTTCTTCCGGTTCCTTTTCAAACCATTTTGCGGAATCTTTAATCTGCCCTGCATCCATTGCATCGATTACATCCTGTTCATGTTTCATTATAACATCCTTGAACTCTGAATCCATGTAAACTCCCCAGTCACAGCATTGTCCGCTGCATATCGGAATATCACAATGTGGAACAAATCCCTGCGTAAAAATTACAGGGTCAATCTTTAATCCGTTTATTTCAAGCGGATACTCTTTTTTTTCTGACATTAAATTAGTTATAGTTTTTCCAAATCCTCAGCAGTAGAAATATTGAATGTCTCTGCATCAGCTTTTATTTTTTTTATTAATCCTGTTAATACTTTTCCCGAACCTATTTCATAAAATTTAGTCACTCCGTTTTCAATCATATTCCTGATAGTCAGTTCCCACCTTACAGGTGAAACAAGCTGCTTTGACAGAGAATTCCTTATATCTTCTTTATCTGTTTTCGGTAAACCGTCTACATTTGTATATACTGAAATTTCCGGATTTTTTATTTCAAGAATTTCAAGCGCTTTTGTTAAAGCTTCATCTGAGCTTTTCATAAGCTCGGAATGAAATGCACCGCTTACTTCAAGTTTTTTCGCCATCCTGCATTTGTATGGTTCGAGCTTTGCAACCTCGACTGCCTTATCTATGGCAGCGACATCACCCGATATCACTATCTGCCCGGGGCAATTAAAATTTGCAGGCTGTGCTATTCCGGCATCGGAAACTTTTTTGCAAATCTCGTTTACCTGCTCTTCATTCAATCCTATCAATGCAGCCATTGTACCTTTCTGTATTTCACCGGACCTTTTCATAAGTGCACCGCGTGTTTTTACTAATGCCAGTCCTTCTTCGAATGTGAATGATTTTGCATATGCATTTGCGGTGTATTCACCAAGCGAATGTCCTGCAGTGCAGTTTGCTTTTATTTTATCGCCGATTAAAACAGTCATTATATATGAATGAACGAATAAAGCCGGTTGTGTTATATTTGTCTGCCTTAATTCATCGGCCGGGCCCTCGAATGAAATATTACTTAATTTTACTTCCATTATTTTATCCGCTATATCATATAATCTTTTTGCTTCGGGATATTCTTCATATAAATCTTTTCCCATTCCGACCGCCTGTGAACCCTGCCCGGGAAATAAAAATGCTATTTTACTCATAATTTATATTTTATTATTTTCGTTTTTATATTGTACATTGTACATTGAATTTAGTATCTGTTTATCTCGTTCTCTATTCTGAACAAATAAGCAATAAGCGCAGTCCTTATCCACATTCCGTTTCTTTCCTGCCTCCAGTACTTTGCTCTCGGGTCCTTATCGATTTCAACATCGAGTTCCTGTCTGCGCGGCAGAGGGTGCATTATGATTGCACTTTTTTTCATTTTCCTCAGATGCTCTTTTTTCAAATGGAATTTTGAGTAATCAATATTTTTCGATTCATTGTTTATATCATATTCATCCTGTATTCTTGTCACATAAACAGCATCAGCTTCCGGAAGGCATTTTACAAGGTCATTCGATTCCTTGAACGGTATTTTTTTCCTTTTCAGAAATTCTTTTACATCATTTCCAATTTTTAAATAATCGGGAGCAACAAAAATTATTTTTACGTTTTTATAATTCTCAAGCAGGTATGATAGCGAACGAACCGTTCTTCCTCTTTTTAAATCACCGACCATTACTATTGTCTTGTTGTCTATTCCGCCTTTATCCTGAAACGATAAATTTAGCGTGTATAAATCGAGCAGAGCCTGTGTGGGATGCTGGTCCTTGCCTGAACCGCCGTTTATTATACTTATTGGTCTTTTCGTTTTGTTAAGCATCCACGCTGATTTTTCCGCCATGCCTTCTTCGAAGTGCCTCATTATAATCAAATCCGCATATGAACTGAATGTACGTATTGTATCTTCGGGTGATTCACCTTTTAATTCGGAAGATGTAGATGTCGAACGAATTTCACTTACTTTCATCCCGAGTATGTAACAGGCACTCTGGAAAGAAACAAATGTTCTTGTAGACGGCTGCACGAAATACAGCATTGCCCGTTTATGCGACAGAAGAGTCTGAAGCCAGTCCAGTCCGCCTTTCTCTTTTGCAACTTTTCTTATTTTATTTGCAAGGTCGAAAAGTGTTTTTAAATTATTTGAAGAAAGCTGCTGAGAAAATAAACAATCGAACATCCTTCCTTCTTTATCAAAATATCCGAGTTTTTGATTCAGAGGAAGCGAATAAAATTCATCCCAGTTAAGTTTTGTTAAATCCGTATTTGAATTTTTAATTTTCATTGTAAATATTTTTAATGTTTTTTATTTTTTACATTAATAATTTCATAATTGCTTTCTGTACGTGCATTCTGTTTTCTGCCTGGTCGAATACAATTGAATTGGGTCCGTCGATAACTTCGTCCGTGATTTCTTCGCCCCTGTGCGCAGGAAGGCAATGCATGACCAAAACATTTTTCTTTGCTTTCTTCATCAGTTCTCCGTTTAACTGGAAATCCTTCAGGTCTTTCTTTCTCTTTTCGTTTTCTTCTTCCTGTCCCATGCTTACCCAGACATCCGTATAAATCACATCTGCATCCGCTATTGCATCGAATGCGTTTTCTTTCGATTTTATTTTTGAACCAGTGACTTTTGCAACTTCGAGAGCTTCATCAACAACCCACTGCAAAGGCTTGTAACCGATAGGGGATGCATAGTTAATATTCATTCCGACTTTCACGCAGGCCTGAATAAGCGAATGCAGTACGTTGTTACCGTCTCCGATGTAAGCCATAGTTAATCCTTTCAATTTTCCTCTTTTTTCATAGACAGTAAAAATATCGCATAATGCCTGGCAGGGATGGTCAAAATCAGTTAATCCGTTGATAACGGGAACTGTAGCATACTTAGCTAAATCCAAAACTGTCTGATGGCTGAATGTTCTTGCCATTATTCCGTTTACGAATCTAGATAAAACTTTTGCAGTGTCGTGAATAGTTTCTCCTCTTCCCATCTGTAAATCTTTCGGCGAAAAGAACATTCCGATTCCGCCAAGCTGGTAAATTCCTGTTTCAAATGATACTCTTGTCCGGGTCGAAGATTTCTCGAAAATCATTGCAAGTGTTTTACCTGCAAGATGCGTAGTGTTTCTCGGTCCTTTTTTCAGGGTTTCTGTTTCATTTAAAATCAACTGAACCTCTTCGATAGAAAGTTCGCTGATTGATATCAAATCTTTGCGGTTAAGTTTTGTCATAAAATTACTTTCTGCTTTTATATTTTTATTAATTTAATTATTTATTTTGAATTCTTCATCTTACATTTTACATCCGGCATTTATCATTGATGAATAACTGTTCCTGCCTGACCCTCGAGTGCTTCATTGAGTTTTTCTATGCTTGTAATTATGGCTTTGTTTCCCGTGCTTCCGACAAATTCGAGCGCTGATAAAACTTTCGGTCCCATGCTTCCTGCAGAGAAATGCCCCTGGTCAAAATATGTCTGTGCTTCATCCAGATTCATATCTTTTAATTCAATCTGGTTTGGTTTTTTGAAATTTATGTAACAGCATTCTACATTTGTAAGTATAACAAGTTTGTCTGCTTTTAAATCAATTGCAAGCTGTGCTGAAGCTAAATCTTTATCAATAACGGCTTCCATGCCCCTGATTTCATTTTCCTTCGATATCCAGACAGGAATTCCGCCGCCGCCAACTGAAATAACCGAATATCCTCTTGCAACTAAATCGCTTATTATATTTGCCTGCATAATTTTTACCGGTCTCGGAGAAGCAACGACTCTCCTGAATCCTTTACCTGCCGGGTCCTCCTTGAATTTCCAGTCCTTTTGTTCAAGTATTGTCTGCGTTTGCTCTTTTGTATAATATGGTCCTACGGGTTTGGATAATTCTGAAAAAGCAGGGTCATTTTCATCGACAAGTACCTGCGTTAGCAAAGTAAGCGTGATATTTTTCATTCCGTGCTTATTAAAAGTATTCTGCATTGCCTTCTGAAGAATATATCCGATTTCACCCTGGGTTTCCGCTACACACACATCTAATGGCATTGGAGGAACTTTAGATGCTGCTTCTTCATTCTGTATCAGTAAATTTCCGACCTGAGGTCCGTTGCCGTGTGTTAAAATAACATCATAACCTGAATTCTGAAATAAGGGAAGTAATTGTTCGGATGTCTGAGCCGCCGCTGCTTCTCTTTCTTCAATCGTTCCTTTTGATTTTGAATTAAGAAGGGCATTACCGCCAAGTGCAACAATTATTAATTCCTTTTTACCGTTCATATTTTATCATTAGTTATTTTGTAGTGAATATCACTAAAATTACCAAAAATATAGCACTTCTTCAATTCAATTAATTAAGGAAACAGGAACTTTCGACCTTATACGTTGTATAAAAGTATATAATTATTTATTTTTGGTTTTAAAAATAAATAATATGAAAAATATTATTAAGTATTTGAAAAACAGGATTTATTTATTGAATGCATTGCTGATGATTTCAGCTTTATTGTCATTATCAATATTTTATAGCTGCGGTGCAAATCTGTTTTCCGTACAGGATGATGTGAAAATGGGAAAAGAATTTGATGATGAAATAAAAGCACATCCGAAAGAATATCCGATGCTTCAGGGTCATCAGGAAATTAAAGATTATGTAGGCGGTATCGGAAGATATATCCTGAACACTTCACCTAAAATCGAATATAAAAATGTATTCCCTTATAATTTTCAGGTCATTAATGATACTATCGTTAATGCTTTTTGCACACCCGGAGGTTATGTATATGTTTATACCGGTTTGATGAAATTCATAGATAACGAGGCAACACTTGCAGGAATTGTCGGACACGAAATAGCTCACGCAGAAAGAAGACATATGACCCAGCGTCTTACAAGCTACTATGGTGTGAGCCTTGTGCTTGGCATTGTTTTGGGAAATAACCCGAGTTCTGTTGCGGAAATTGTTGCAAATCTTTTTACAGGTCTCGGATTTCTGAAAAACAGCAGGGATGATGAGGAAGAAGCAGACAATTATTCCATAAAATATCTTTCTACTTCTAAGTATTATCCGGGAGCAATTACATTTTTCTTTGATAAGATTTCAGAAGAACAGAGAAGAAAAGGCGATACACCGGGAGGTCTGGACCGTCTGCTTTCGACACATCCGCTTCCTCAGGACAGAATAGACAATGCTAAAGAGCAATTGAAAAATTTAAAAAATAAACCTGACCCTACTCAGGGTTTGTTTACCGAGGAATACCAGCAAATAAAATCTTTATTACCATAATTAAACTATATTTACGATGAGAAATTTAATAATTGCATTACTTATAATTACATTCACCCAGATTTCCTTTGCCCAGAAGAAAATTGATATCACCGATAATAATTATAAATTTTCCATAACACTTCCCGACGGCTGGATGAAACCTAAACAGGAAGAAACCACCAAAAAAGATGTAATCTCATATACATTTGACCATAAAAAAGATTCTACGGCACAAATTTTAATTCTTGCTTTCAAAATAGAATCTGTTAAAGACCTGGATAATTTTATTTATGTACTCGAAAAGGATGCAACGCTTAATATTCCGCCGAAAAGCGGCGACTATACTTCATTTGATAACGGTGATTATGACGGTAAGGTCGCACTGTACAAAGACCTCCAGTTTACTGAATTGATTTATTATTACAGGACAAAACGTGCGGATTCAAATGAAAATTATGCATATATGCTCAGGTTTATTTCGACAAATTATACCTCGAAAGCAGAAAAGCAATTTAAAGATATAGAAGACGATTTCAAGATATTGAAATAATTTTAATAGTCAGGAATATTATATTTTTTTTCAGTTGCCATGACTTTTTAGTCGTGGCTTTTTATTTTAAAAAAGGATTATGCTTTTTTTCCAGTCCGATTGTAGTCTCTTCCATATGTCCGGGATATAAGGTATAATCATCTCCGCATTGCCTGAATAGTTTGTTTTTTATCGAATCAAGCAGAATATCAATATTTCCTCCGGGCAGGTCTGTTCTTCCGATTGATTCGGAAAATATAGTATCACCGCAGAATATATTTTTATTTATATGGTCAACAACGCAAACACCGCCGGGTGAGTGTCCGGGAGTATGTATAAATTTAATTTCTGTTTTGTTTAATTTAATTATTAAATCCTCCGTGATGAATTTATCGGGTAAAGGAACATCATCTATATCAACCCCGAATATTAATCCGTGCGCTTTGGCATTCTCAAGAAGGAACAAATCATCCTTGTGAATCAGCAAAGGACACCCGAACGCCTGCTTTGCAAATCTGTTTCCCAGCACGTGGTCGATGTGTCCGTGTGTATTTATAATGTATTTCAGCTTTATATTATTCTTTTTAATGTATTCGGTAATTTCATCTTCTTCGTGCTTGTCATAAGCACCCGGGTCAATAATTATTCCTTCTCTTGTCAAATCATCGTAGTATATATAGCAATTCATCTGAAAAGGATTAACCGTAAATATTTTTATTTTCATTGATATATAAATTGATTTTACTTTTTATTATGGATAATTTTATCTTTTTAAAAAATATTGAGCGATACAGATAAAATTAAGGTAATCGGAACTAATCGAAAAGCTAATTTTCTATACGAAATTCTGAACAGGTATGAAGCAGGTCTGGTTCTTTTAGGTACAGAAGTTAAATCTCTGAGGGAATCGAAGGTCAATCTTCAGGATGCTTATGCAAGGTTTTTCGGAAAGGAACTGTGGCTTATGAATTGCCACATCAGCGAATTCACGTACGGTAATATAAATAACCACGACCCGCTTCGAAAACGAAAACTGCTGTTTAATAAAAGGGAACTTAAGAAAATCCGCGCCCAGCTTGAAGAAAAAGGCTTAACTATGGTTCCGACTAAAATTTATTTTAAAGGCTCGATAGTTAAGATAGAACTTGCAATCGCGCGCGGTAAAAAAATGTATGATAAAAGACAATCAATTAAACAAAGAGAAACAGAAAGGAAACTAAAGAGAATATAATATGACTGCAACACTGAATGAACAAATGGACGTTATAAGAAAAGGAACCGTGGAAATTATTCCTGAAGAAGAACTCATCCGCAAACTTGAAAAATCTATTAAGACAAAAATCCCTTTGAATATTAAACTCGGCTGCGACCCGTCAAGACCCGATTTGCATATAGGACATTCGGTTGTGCTGAATAAACTTCGCGAATTCCAGGATTTCGGACATCAGGCGATTTTAATAATAGGCGATTTTACCGGTATGGTAGGCGACCCGACAGGCAAGAAAAAAGCCAGACCGCAGCTTACTTTCGGGGAAACACGCGAAAACGGAAAATCTTATTTCGAACAGGCAACAAGAATTCTGAATAAAGATAAAACTAAAATTGTTTATAATTCTGAATGGCTCGCTAAACTCGATATGCATAATATTATCGAGATATTAAGCAAGTTCACGATTCAGAGAATTCTCGAGCGGGATGATTTTACCAACAGACTCCGCGACCAGCAGGAAATTGCTTCCCACGAAATTCTTTATCCCATAATGCAGGGATACGATTCATATGCAATCAAAGCGGATGTTGAACTCGGAGGTACAGACCAGAGATTCAATAACCTGATGGGCAGGGATATGCAGAAGAGATTCGGGCAGGAGCCTCAGGTTGTGCTGTTAATGCCTCTGCTGGAAGGAACAGACGGAAGCGAAAAGATGAGCAAGTCACTGAACAACTATATAGGCATCACCGATGCTCCTAAAGATATTTTCGGAAAAACTATGAGCATTCCCGATGTATTGATTTATAAATATTTCGAACTTGCTACAAGACTGACTCCGAAGGAATTACTGAATGTAAAAAATGAACTCGAAGAGCCATCAAATAATCCGCGGAATGCAAAACGTAAACTCGGTTATGAACTCGTGAAATTATATTATGATGAGGATACTGCAAAATCTGCCATAGAGGAATTCGACAGGATATTTATTAAAAAAGAAATTCCGGATGAAATTGAAGAGTTTAAATTAAAAGATGACAGCATAAAAATTATAGACCTTTTGGCATTAACTAAACTGGCTGACTCGAAAGGAATTGCAAGAAGATTAATAGAACAGGGTGGGGTAAGTATTGATGGTGAAAAGGTCGAAGATATAAATTATATTGTAGACTTCAAAAGCGAAATTATTCTTAAAGTAGGCAAGAGAAAATTTCTTAAGATTATTAAATAACAAAATGCTCTAATGATATATTATTCCAGAAAGGAGAATATAAATGTTCAAACCTTCAAAAATATTTTTTACTAAAGGTGTCGGAAGACATAAAGACTATTTACAATCCTTCGAGATGGCGTTGAGAAATGCCGGTATCGAAAAACTTAACCTTGTTATGGTGTCGAGTATATATCCGCCTGGATGCAAAAGGGTAACAAAGGAACAGGGTATAGCCATGATTGAACCGGGACAGATTACTTTCTGTGTTATGGCAAGGAATTTTACCAACGAACCTAACAGGTTAATTGCTTCTTCAATTGGTGTTGCTCTTCCTTCCGACGACAGTCATTACGGTTATATTTCTGAACATCATCCTTTTGGTGAAACGGAAAAGATAGCAGGTGATTATGCGGAAGACCTTGCGGCTACAATGCTTGCTACTACTCTTGGCGTCGAGTTTGAAACGGAAACTGCCTGGAACGAAAGGGAACAGGTTTATAAACAAAGCGGAAAAATATTTAAAACATTTAATTTAACACAATCAGCTGAAGGCGATAAAAACGGCCTGTGGACTACGGCAATTGCCTGCGCTGTTATGCTTCCGTAATTATCCCGAATTTTATAATAAACTGCAAAAGTCTCTGAGACTTATGCAGTTTATTTCTTTTCTACCGAATATTGTGCAATTGCACAAGCTCCCATTGAAAATCATTCAGGTTAAATGAAATCTCGCATACCACGCACTGCCTGAAACAGGTTACGGTGTAGTGGTATTCGTAACCGTTGCCCGATGGTATTCTCCAGTGCGAATTTATTTTCGACACGTTGAAGATATCGTCCTTCCACTTGAACCTGAGTATCTCCAGATTCAGATTGTGAAAATAGGCAATTACCTCTATTCTTTCGGAAATTAAATTGTTCATAACCCTTTTTATAAAACCCATATAAATATATGGTATATTTTATAAAAAAGCAAGGGAAAGGGAATTTAACTCAACTCTATATAATTCAGATCTTTTCCGTATGTTTCTTCAAGACGCCTTACTGCGAAAAATGCTGTCACAATTGCCAGCATTGCAACTAATAATGCCGAATATACTATACCGGTATAATTTCTCAGGAATTCGAATAATAATGTAACCGGAACCACTGCTCCGCGGACGAAATTAGGCACTGTAGTAGTTACAGTCGCCCGAATATTTATTCCGAACTGCTCAGATGCATTCGTCACGAATACAGCCCAGTACCCGCCCGATACTCCGAGAGATATGCAAACAACATAAAAGAAAAATGCATCGTACCTGTTTAGAAATAAATAAACCAGTATCATAACAGCCTCGAATATAATAAATCCCTCTATAATCTTTCTTCTCGACTTGAATACCTGGCTCAGGGCCCCGCTTAAAAAATCACCGAAGGCAAGTCCGATATAACAGAACATCACTGCTTTTCCCGCAGCAATCGGCTCCGTTATATTAAAATCTCTTGCAAATTCGGGGGAAAATGTAATCAGAACTCCTACTATAAACCATATCGGAATGCCGACTGCAATACAGTAAAGATATTTTAAAAAATTCTTTCTGTCCTTAAACAGTATCAGGAAATTTCCTCTGCTTATGTTTTTTGTCTTCACTGAATCATACATTCCCGATTCGTATACCCCGACTCTTAAAATCAGCAGTACAAATCCGAGCCCTGCACCTGCAAAATATGCAACACGCCAGTCGAAATAATCACCTACAAGTGCCGCAACCACTGCACCGAATATTCCGATTGTTGCAACAATCATAGTCCCGTATCCTCTGGTTTCTTTTGTCATAACTTCAGAAACCAGCGTAATACCTGCACCAAGCTCACCCGCAAGCCCAATCCCTGCTATGAACCTGAGCAGTGCATACTGAGGTATCGTCTGCACAAAACCGTTAGCAAGATTTGCAAGTGAATATAAAAGAATTGAACCAAATAAAACTGAAATCCTGCCTTTTTTATCCCCGACTATTCCCCATAAAATTCCGCCAATAAGCATTCCGCCCATCTGCATATTTAACAGTAAAACACCGTTTGACATCAGCTCGTCTCCCGAAACTCCCAAAGATTTCAGAGATACAACTCTTACAATACTGAAGAGTATTAAATCATAAATATCCACAAAATACCCCAGTGCGGATATAATTATTATCATTAAAACGTTTCTGCTTTTGTTTTGCGAGTCCATAACCTGAAAATGATAAAAAAAAAGACCTTTGAGTTATTTAACTGCAAAGGTCCCATAAAAATTTCTCTGACTTTCTATTTCAGCAATATCAGTTTTTTTGTACCGGTGAATCCGCCTGCTGTTAACCTGTAAAAATACACCCCGCTGCTTTTATCCGCGGCATTCCAGTTAATGGAGTATTTACCCGAATTCAATGATTTTTTTAATAGAGTCTCGATTAACTTTCCTGTAATATCAAATATTTCTATTTTAACAAATTCTATTTTAGGTAACTGAAAACTTATTTTAGTTTCGGGATTGAACGGATTCGGATATGCATCAAATAACCTGTATTCCGACGGAATTACGAAAGAATTACTTTCTTCGATTGTAAATAATCTGAAAGGAAAGTAATCGACCACACCAAGAGTCGGGAAATCTATCCTGTGCCAGATATGAGCTTCTATGCTGTCCGCATTGGTAGTGCCCCAGTAATTATTTTCCGCTTTCAAAGTATCTGTTGTAGTAACATTGTAATAAAAATCAAAGGTAGTATCGTTGTGAGAATTATAATATATTTTATTGAAGCCGTTGTCTGCAGTATCTGAATTCGATATGTTACCGAAATCCGGATGAGGCGGCTTGTTTGAAGAACCCTGAACTGTAACACCCCAGAGATTCCACCGTATTGAGTTACGCGTGCAAATTACTTTTATTGTTGAATCACCGTAAATATTAATTCCGCTGCCTGATGCCATTGGATTACTGTTTATATTATTGCTGTCAATAATGTTATTATTTAT
>Ga0224522_1000345_pt1 | contig 17069 bp, 15 predicted proteins | sample CFST25metaG_FD_182733 | JGI IMG/M metagenome (GOLD analysis project Ga0224522, IMG submission 182733) | Peat soil microbial communities from Stordalen Mire, Sweden - C.F.S.T25 | ecosystem: Environmental > Terrestrial > Soil > Wetlands > Peat | place: Sweden: Norrbotten County, Stordalen Mire...
ACAGAGAAGTGTGGGGATAAACGAAAAGCTTTTTGGGATTTTTTAAGTTCATTATCTGAAGAAGAAGTAATCCAAATTTTTAGCATAATGTATGCTGGTAGGGATTATGTTCTTTCTATACCTGAAGAACCAGAGTTTGTTCCTTTTGAAGAACAGTATAAATATTTTAAAGGAGAAAGAAAAGAAATTGCAATTAGTATGATGTTCGGAAAATCTCCTTTGATAGATTATCTTCAAGCAGGTATGAAATATTATTCAATTTAAAATAAAAAAACCATGGATTCCTGCTTTCGCCGGAATGACAAACCGGAGGGCTCTTCTCCGCGTACCTCTGTATCTTCTCTGTGTATCTCTGTGGCAAAAAGCTCTTAAAATCTTTCCTTAATTCCGCATAAGAACCCCCGTGGTGGACGGAATGACAAAACCGGCTTTTCTTTGTGTCCTTCGTGCCTTAGTGGTGAAAAGCTCTTAAAATCTTTCCTGGATTCCGGCCTAAAATCCGCCGGAATGACAAACGGGTCCTTTTTCTCTGTCGGAGATCCGCCGTGGCGGATGTCCTTAGTGCCTTAGTCGTAGACCCGCCGTGGTGGGTGGTTAAAAGCTTTTCGCTCTTAACCCTCAAAAAATTCAGCGATTATCATAACTAATCTGCGTAATCAGCGTCCAAATTTATAAGCTCTTACTCAAAAAACTCTACGGTCTTATAGACTGCACTTTTTCCTTGACATTTAACAATAATCTAATTAGCTTATGCATAAAATACTAAATGTGCTATATCGCTAATTTAAATATTAAAGAATATGAACCAATTGGAAAAAATTAAAAAATTCATCGAACTCCGCTCAAATGGATATTCTATCAGGGATATTTCTAAAACCCTGCTTGTTTCTGCTCCTACTCTTGTAAAATGGAATAAAAAATATTGCTCCGTAGTCTTTGAAGTTCAATCAGGTGAATTAAAAGAATTTAAAAAGAAACTTCTTGAAGAAAAAAAATCCCGGCTTGAGTATCTTAATTTTAAATTTAATAAACTGAAAGAAAAACTGGATAAATCCGAAATAATATTAAGGTATGATAGAGCGTTGAAACTTCTGCTGAGTGTTTCTATGTCGATAGATAACTGCCAGAAAAATCTCGTATTGTCCGAAATTTCTGATAAAATTGATGAATTTGAAATAAATGAGATTGCAGATGAAATTTTAAAATTGGAAAAAGTAGAAAATCAGACTGAAAATGAACAAGTTTAACAAAACTTTAACAAAAGTTAAACACTTTTAAAATTAATTTTCTTGTTTTTTTATTTCTTTTATTTTTTCTCTGCGTTCTTCGTGGCAGGTATTTTATTAAACTTTTAATTTTAAAATTATGTTAAATTAATATTAAGTCGTTTTTATTTTACAAAAAAAAGTATATCTTTCACATCAATTTAAATTTATAGGCATATGATACTAAAAGACAGGCTGACTGCACAAATACCCAAATTAAGGGAAGAAGCAAGAAATCTGGTTGAAAAGAACTCTTCAACGGTTATAGGCGAAGTTACAGTTGAACAGCTTTACGGCGGCATGAGGGGAATTAAAGGTTTAATGTGCGATACATCCGAGGTAGGATTGGATACCGGTTTAATAATAAGAGGAATTCCGATTCTCGAACTTACGGATAAAATACCGGAAGAGATATTTTATCTTTTGCTTACTGGTGAGCTTCCCGGGCACGAAGCATTGATTGACTTACAGAACGAACTGAAGCGCCGTGCCGAAGTTCCTTTTTATGTATGGAACGTGGTGAATGGCTTGCCGATGGAAACACATCCGATGGTTATGCTGAATACGGCTGTGCTTGTTATGCAGAACGAGTCTTTCTTTAAGAAAAGATATGAAGAGGGAATGCCAAAAGACCATCTCTGGGAACCGATGTTCTGGGACGCTTTAAATCTGCTGGCAAGGATACCGGTGATTGCCGCATATATTTACAGGAGAAAATTTAACAAGGGACCGAGAATAAATTCTGACTATTCGCTTGACTGGGCGGCAAATTATGCGCGCCTTCTCGGTATAAACGACCCCGACGGTTCATTTGCAAAACTGATGAGGCTTTACATGGTATTGCACGCCGACCACGAAGGCGGAAATGTAAGTGCAATGGCAACGCAGACAGTCGGCTCGGCACTTTCAGATATGTATTTTGCGATATCAGCAGGCTTGAACGGACTTGCAGGACCACTGCACGGACTTGCTAACCAGGAATGCTTAAGATTTATTCTGAAGTTAAGGGATGATATAGGGCATCCGCCAAGCGACGAGGAAGTAAAAAACTATGCGATTAATTTACTTAATAATAAAAAAGTAATATCGGGTTACGGGCACGCAGTGCTGAGGGTAACCGACCCGAGGTTTACAGCGTTTGTTGAATTCGGCGATAAAGTGATGGCAGATGATGAGATTTTCAGGATTGTAAAGCAAATATTTAAAGTTGTTCCCCCGATATTAATGGAAAGAGGTAAAGTAAAAGACCCGTGGCCGAATGTCGATGCATCAAGCGGCGCGCTTCTGTTCCACTACGGAATGACTGAATTCGAATATTACACGGTACTCTTTTCCGTATCGAGAGTAATCGGACTTGCAGCGCAGCTGATTATGAACAGGGCAATGCTGGCACCGATTATAAGACCGAAATCCGTAACTACGAAGTGGGTGAGGAATTTAGTGAATTCGAAAAAAGAAGAACCGAAAAAAGAAGGAAAAGCAAAAGTTAATTAGTTATAGGGATATAGGATATAAAGTAATAAGGTTATAAGGTTAATAATATATTAAATGCTCTTAACTTTATAACCTTTTACTTTTTACTTTCAACTCAATTGCTCCTCGCAAGCCACGTACCATGCGAGTTTGTTCCTCTTGCAGTGTCAATCCACGTGCCGGAACCGTATTTTGCACCGTTAATTTCATAGAATGTACCGCTGAATATACCGGTTTTATTAACTCCCAGGCTGTCTCCGAATTGTGCCAATATTGTACCGTTATTATCGATAGCACCTCTGACAAAAACCGAATCCACATTCGGGTATATTTTCACTTTATTTGAAAATGTGCCGTCATCCGTTATTACGATTGTAAATTCAGGTAACTGGTTATTGGAAGGATTGCTGCAGATAACGCGCCAGTAGCCGCTGAAGACAACGATGTCGTTCAAAGGCGTTTCGCAGCTGTAAAAAAACAGAAGAGATATAATTATAAGAAACTTTTTCATTTGATTTAATAATTTATTTTAAAATTATTCCCAGATTTAAATTAATGGAATTATTTTTTATGGATACTTTATCCTTGTCGGGAGTGTCAAGAATATTTTGCAGACCCATTACATACCTGATTCCGGCTGTGAAGCCTATATAAGGAGCTTCCGTATATTCGATGCCAAGACCGAAAATTAATCCGGCATCATAGGATTTAGTGTCATTCGATAAATCTTTGCTGTACGACCTTGACTGAAGGAGTGTTTCTTCAACAATCGATTCGGTTGAAGAAAACGCGAAAGAAAAATACGGACCCGCGTTCAGATATATTTTTGATTTGGTAATTACGGGTAAATTAAGCTGGGGAAGAAGACCAAACTGAATATAATCGTATGAACTGCTGTAAGTCCTTTGAACCGCTGTAAAGCCGGGAATTGCTCCGACTTTGTTCGAAACAATTTTACCCGATTTTTTTGAATATTGTGCTTCGAGTCTGATTCCGAAGATCTTTGGAAAATCATATCTTGCCGCAAATCCGAAATTTAACGCATATTTCGAGTCGGTAAAAAACGATGTATCGATTCCCCTAACTCCGAAATTATATTTTACTGTCTGGAAGTTAATATTACCCCCTCCATAAAACTGGTATGAAAATCCCTGTGCATGAAGGTTTTCAAAAAGTAAAAAGAGAAATGCCAGCGAAACAAGCAGAATAAACTTCTTTTTCATAAAACAAACTGTTAATTTATAAAATATCTATATATATAAAACCTTTTTTATTGCCTTTGCGTTCTCTATATCTTCCACGTTTTCATTTCTTCGTACAACTTGTAATCGGTCAAATCATAGTGAATTGGTGTAACGGATATATAGCCTTCGTCAACTGCTTTTACGTCGAACTCAGTGGTCTTATCTATTTTTCTCATGCTTCCTGTAAGCCAGTAGTATTTGCGGTTACCCGGGTCGATGCGGATTTCGTAAGTATCGTCCCATGAGGATTTTCCCTGTCTTGTAATTCTAACTCCTTTTATTTTTTTTATCGCGGGTACGTTAATATTCAGAAGTGTTCCTTTCGGCAGACCTTTTTTTATTATTACCTTTGCAATTTTAGATGCAAATTTTGCCGCAGGAGAAAAATCTGTATAAGTATAACTTGTTAGTGAAATCGCAATTGAAGGGATGCCAAGAATTGTTCCTTCCGTTGCTGCTGATACCGTTCCCGAATATATAGTATTGATAGCCGTGTTTGCGCCCTGGTTAATTCCCGAAATGAGCAAATCGATTTTCCTGTCTTTCAGAAGCGTGTGCACGGCAAGTTTAACCGAATCAGCAGGTGTTCCTTCTATTGCGTAGCCGTAAAAATCTTTAAACACCAGAACTTCTTTAACTCTTATCGGGCTTGACATAGTGATAGAGTGACCGACGGCACTTTGCTGCGTGTGAGGAGCGGCGACGATAACATTTGCAAATTTTTTAATTTCCTTCGCAAGCGCTTTTATGCCGTCTGCTCCTATGCCGTCGTCGTTGCAAATTAAAATCACAGGTTTATGTTTCATGCAAATCTATTTATGTAATTTTTTCCAGATTAAATCTTTCAGTTCGCTTAAGTTTTCCCCCGTTACGGATGAGATTAAAATTTTATCTATATCGGTTTTGACTTTTCCGAGTTTGGTTTTCAGCTTATCTGTAATTGCATCTATTTTGGTAAAGCATAATATTCTTGGCTTATCGAGCAAGTCCGCTTCGTAATTTTCAAGTTCTTTAAGAAGTGTTTTAAATTCCTTCAGAAAGGTTTTTTCCAGACCGCTGAATTTTGTTGTGTCTATCAGAAATAATAAAAGTCTTGTTCTTTCAATATGCCTGAGAAACTGTATTCCAAGCCCTTTCCCGCTGGATGCTCCTTCGATTATTCCGGGAATATCAGCCACTACAAAGGAATCATAATCCCTGTATTTAACGATACCGAGATTTGGAACAAGTGTTGTGAAAGGATAGTCTGCAATTTTCGGTTTTGCAGAAGAGATTTTCGAAATCAAGGTTGATTTACCTGCATTCGGAAATCCGACAAGTCCCACATCTGCGATAAGTTTTAATTCTATTACAATATTTTTTTCTTCCCCCGGTTTTCCTTTTTCGGCCGTGCGCGGTGCCTGGTTTGTAGAGGATTTAAAGTGAGTATTGCCTTTTCCGCCCTTTCCGCCTTTCAGTATAACTTTTTCCTCACCGTCGGTCAAAAGTTCCGCAATGACACCTTCTGATTCAAAATCCTTTACAACACTTCCGCAGGGAACTTTGATTATAATATCTTCAGCATTTTTACCTGTTTTGTCTCCGCCCATGCCGTGCTGGCCCCTGCCTGCTTTATAGTGCGCCCTGTACCTGAAGTCAATTAAAGTCGTGAGCTGTGAATTGGCTTTAAATATTATATCCCCGCCTTTTCCTCCGTCACCGCCGTTCGGACCGCCTTTTGGAACATATTTTTCCCTGCGGAAACTAATACAACCGTTTCCTCCGTCACCCGATCTTATATAAATTTTTACATAATCTAAAAACAAATTTATTTACCCTTTTCTTTTTCTTTAAAATGGTCATTCAAAATATCAATAAAAAGGACGATGCGCTTATTGTATAAATCCACTTTATTTTTTATAAATAATTCCTTTAAATATGCGGAGGCGTCGTTCCACGTTCTGAATTTCTCCATATCGTCGAAAGCTTCGTTCATTGCGGACTTACTTCCCTTAAATACTTTTTTTAATATTGTATTTTTTTCATCCGGCTTAAAAAGATGCTTTATCTTTTCTGTCCCGTCTGTATAATAATTTACTTCGTATTCTTCCGTTTCTGTTTTTACTTCGGGTACGGGCTCGTCTTTAACTTCAAATGCTTTTTCTTCCGGAGTTTTTTTCTCCCTGTGGAATCTTTTTGCGGGAATATTCTTTATTATTCTTATTAATCCTTTGGGTTTATCTTCATCATTTTCAGCTGAAATATCCTTTTTGACTTCCGGGATTTTATCATCGGCCGGTTTATTGCTTAATTCTTCTGTTAAATCAATCTTTCCGGGTCTTTCAAATTTTTCTTCTTTACTGAGTTCGGGCGGTTTTATTTCCTTTTCATTTTTAACATTTGACGTTTCAACTGCTGAATTTTTAGGTTCATCTTTCAATACAAAGAAATCATTATTCACATAATATTTATTAGTAAGAACTTTTATTGCTGTTTTCATTTCGATTTCCATAGAATCATCGAGCCCGGGAATAATTTTAAACTTATCCAGCAGTTCCTGAAAATCTTTATCTTCGAGGAATAGTTTTATAAATAAAAACGGTATGCTCCAGTCAAGGTTAATTTCCCTTTCATCTCCGTATTTAAGCTTGTAAATCTGCGAAAAGAAATTTTTAATTTTTACGCCTGAGGTTTCTTTGACCAGTTTTTCCAGAACAACTTTGTTGGCGTCTTCGGTCAGGGCCTTGACTTCGTCCTGTGTAATAAACATCAGGGCATGGTCTTTAATGTGATTAGTAATTAAATCAACATAATATCTGTAAAACTGGAATATTTCGGCTTTTCTTAAAATCTCTTCCGCAGGTTTTGAATCATAACCTCCGAACAGATAATTCACGATTGTCCATTTCGGCCTTAACGTATAATTAACGCTGAGCTTTACAGATTTTTCGAGCAGGGAGTTAAGAGTATCCCTGTCGTTTATTTCTTTTTGCTCGTTACAGATAAAATTTACCGTAAAAACGGGTAAATCACTTTTTTTAATTTCTTCCGTAGAAATTAATTTTAATTTATCCGTATAGGTTTTTAATTTCTGAAATTTAGAATCGACAATTTCTTCGAACATGAGCTGAAAATGGTTAATTAATACAATTTAGTTTAATCAAATGTTTTTTAAAATGTAAAACTCAATAAAACTTTAATAAAAGGCAATTCCCGAAATTCAGTAATTTATTTAAGGTATATCTTTTTTCCTCATAAAATTTTAAATTTAAACGGGGAGAATTAATTATATAAACAGGATATTATGAGGATAATATTCATTCTAATATTTGTATTTTTAATTTGTGCATCAACATTAGCTACAGATTATTATTATTATTCCGGAATTAAAATAGACTTACAGAAAAGAAACGACAGGGCTGCAGTTGTTGTGAATACTGGAGTATATATGAAGGGTTATATTGATGCTCAGATAAAATCTTTGATGTTCGGAGGGGACAGCCTGAAATCCGTGGATAATTTCTATTTAATCAGTTTCGGCACCGATAAAAGTATATCAAGGGTTCAAAGTTATATAAATTTATTTTCATCGCGTCCCGGGTTAATAAAATTCGCGACATATACATATTATGGTGATTCCCGGAAGGTTACTCAGATTCCCACCGATGAATTCATAGTCCGTCTGAGGCACATAAAAGATAAAAACAGGCTGGATATTTTAAACGCTCAAAATAATGTACACATAGTTGGTCCCATTTCGGACGAAAAAGGGTTTTTGTTAAAAACTAATGACGGTGTTAATAAAAATGCTTTAGAGCTTTCGGATATTTATTTTAATACCGGAATATTTGAATATGCCGAACCTGATTTTTTAATTCCTGCAGAGGGTTTTTTCAACTGGACACCAAATGATCCGCTTTATCCGGTTCAGTGGGCATTAAACAATACAGGACAATCCATTACCACGGCAGGTGATGCAGGTTACGGAGACTTAGCAAGCAATAACGGTATTCCCAATGCCGATATGGATGTTGATAAGGCATGGGATATTGTAAAAGGTAACAGTTCGGTGATAATAGGTTTATTTGATACAGGTGTTGATTCGGTGCATCCCGACCTCGCTCAAAATTTAATCACGGGATATAATGCATATGCAAATACCAATACAGTATCGACCGACCCGGGGAGTCACGGTACATGTACTATGGGAATAATAGGCGCACGCTCGAACAATGGTTTGGGAGTTGCGGGAATTTGCGGGGGAGATAATACTTCTAACAGCAGTTGTAAAATGATGTCATTCAGACTTGTAGATAATGCAGGAAATTTCACTACGAATGCAAATATTGCTAGAGCTTTCGATACAGCAAGAGTAAGAGGAATTCACGTTTCAAGCAACAGCTGGGGCGGTGGAAGTCCCGCCGCAGTTTTGACCAATGCCATTAATAATTGCGCAAACAACAGCAGAGGCGGTAAAGGTACTGTTATATTATTTGCTTCCGGAAACGACGGGAAAAATCCACCCGAATATCCTTCGTATCTTGCAACGGTAGTTTGTGTTGGTGCCTCTACGGCAAATGATCAGTCAAAAAACACAGGTACGGGAAATCAGTTCTGGTGGGGCGGAAATTACGGGGAAGATGCAAACGGCGATCTGGATGTAGTTGCGCCGACTATCTGTCCGACTACGGATATTCACGGTTCGGGCGGTTACAGTACAGATGATTATGAATATAATTTTAACGGAACATCCTGTGCATGCCCTAATGCAGCGGGAGTTACGGGTTTGATATTCTGTGTCAATCCGAATTTTACATCTGCACAGGTTAAAGATTTTCTTTACAGGGGATGCAATAAAATTGATAATGTTTCTTACGGTTATTCAAAAACATACGGAAAATGGAATCCGTATTTTGGTTACGGAAGAGTGAACGCTTATAATTCGGTTGAGCTTGCTCTTGGAGTGGATGTTACGCCGCCTTCTATAGTACACGATAATGTGTATTCTGATTCAAGCACATACCCTACAAAAATTATCGTAAAAATCAGGGACCAGGATGGCAGCGGAGTTCCTGTATCAGGGGCAAACCAGCCGAAAATAATTTACAGGTGGAATAAAAACGGTAAAGGTTGGTCCGGTTTTGATTCTGCATTTGCCAGAACGATAGCAGGGGATTCTTCGTTTACATTCAAGATACCCTGTGTCGGCAGGCAGACTGAAATACAGTATTTTATCAGGGCTTATGATAACACGGGCAATTCCACGACCTTTCCGAGATTCGCAAATACGTTATATCCATATACACTTTGTTATTATGCAATCGGAAACCTGGGAATAGTTTCCAATAAATTGTCTAACTGGACGGCGACAGACGGATATTACAGTACATCTTCCACGGTTACATTTTCCGGCACTAAAATATTAAATACGTGGGTGAAAATTAATCTCCGTCACACATATCTAAGCGATGAAGAATTTTTGTATATCTGGTCGCCCAATTCAGATGCTAATAATAACAGGAAGCAATTATTCGGATATAATTTTGCCGCAGGTGTCACAACCGGAATTGCAGGCGCAACCGTAACGGACAGCAGTACAAAATTTTGGAAAGACGGCACGCAACCATACGCAAACGGTTTTTATAAACCCGAATATATTCTGAGAGGGTATAACGGAACTGATGCAAACGGAAACTGGCAATTTGTAAATCTCGATGCAAGTACGCCGGACGTACCCTATTTTGACAGCCTGAGAATTTCATTTTTAACGATGAACGGAGTGGTCAGTTCATCCGCAAGGCTGGATTATGATATTGATTCAATTTGTTCTTTTATTGTCGGAGGCGGTATTAAAGATTTTTATCTGAAAAATGTAGGAAATGATATTTTAAGAATTAATTCTACATCATTCACGGGTTTGTATCCATCTTTGTTTTCATTATTGGCTTCACCGGTTTCAATTAATACGGGAGATAGCGGAAAATTCACGATTTCAATGGAATGGCCTTTAAAATCAAAATTTATTAACTGGAATGATAATACTGATGAATTTGAAGATGCCGTTCTTAATATCGCAACTAATGACCCCTCGAAATCTACGTTCAGGGTTTCTTTACAGACTCCGACTGCGGCACCGGTGGAATTAATTGCTTTTTCGGGAACAGTAATTAAAAGAGACGTGCAATTAAACTGGACAACCGCAACCGAAACCAATAATAAAGGATTTGAAATCCAAAGAGCTGAAGTTATTAACGGGTTACCAGAATACAGCAAAATCGGATATGTTAACGGGAAAGGAAATTCAAACACTCAGACGAAATATAGCTTTAATGATTTTAAACTCAAAATCGGCAAATACATTTATAGATTAAAACAAATGGATTTGAACGGTAATTATAAATTTTATGATTTATCCGGAGAGATAGAGATTTCCCTGCCCAAGAAATTTTCTTTATCACAAAATTATCCCAATCCTTTCAATCCCGCGACGAAGATTGATTTCGATATTCCATATGACTGTAACGTAAGCATTAAGATATATGATATCTCGGGAAGGGAAATAAAAAATCTTCTCAACGAAAAGAAGACAGCAGGATATTACACTTTGGATTTTAATGCTGGCAACATTTCAAGCGGAGTGTGTTTTTACAGAATAGTTGCGGATAATTTTAAAGAAGTAAAAAAAATGTTAGTTATTAAATAAAATAAAAAAAGGATTAAAAATGAAAAAACTTATTTATCTGTTTCTTGTAACGGCATTTGTTTTTTCTGCGTGCGGGAAAAAAACAGATTCAAAAAAGGAAGACGGTATGGCGGATAAGAAAAAGGATGAAGCAGTATCGAATCAGCAAAAGAAAGAGGATTCATTAAAAGCAATTAATGACCAGGCGGACAGGGAAAAAAAGGTAAAGGAAGCCCTTGAAGAAGACAAAATTTTAAAAGATTCACTCGGGCAGTGGGCAATAACGGCAGAAGCAAGTTCGACTTATGGTGACCACAAAGAAAAGGATACCTGGACACCTGCGCAGATGACGGGCGCTCCCAATGTTGAAAAATACGGTGATGACGGAAGGGCGTGGACATCGCTCGAAGCGGAAAAAGGAATTGAATGGGTTGAATTAAGTTATGAAAAAGCCGTAAACGCAACAGAGATAAGAATCCGGCAGTCATTTAATCCCGGGGCAATTATTAAAATCGAATTGATTGATGAAAAAGGAAAGAGCCATACTGTCTGGGAGGGGCTCGATAAAACGAAGTATGAACCCGATAAGATTCAATATTTCATAGCAAAATTTGATAAGACGGATTACAAGACCAGGGAAATAAAAATAACGCTTGCCAATAATTTAATTCATGGATGGAAAGAAATTGACGCTGTACAGTTAATTGGTAAATAGAAAAGTATATCCGTCAGGCCGTAAGGTCTGACGGATTTTTATTTTTAAGATTTTTTTTATTGTTAATATCCCGAAAACTCCTCGGTTCTGACATTATCCTCATCGGCACCCATATCAATCAATATTTTTCTCATTGCAGCTACCATTTCAGGCGGACCTGCGCTGTAATAAATAGGTTCCGAAGTATATCGAAAATATTTATTAATCATTTCTTTATTAATATAACCTGTTTCACCTGTCCATTTCATTTTTGATTTTTCCATTTCAGACATAGTTGCAATTAGTTTATAATTGGGATTATCTTTTTGCATGTCAGTCAGTTGGCTGAGAAATGCTGTATCTTCAGGCCGGCGGTTAGAGTAGAATAAAAATATTTTATGCGGAAGTTTTCCAATCGAAGCTGTTTTAATCATGCTGTAAAAAGGAGTAATACCGATTCCTCCCACAAGAAATATTGCAGGTTTGGAAGAGTCCTTATGCAAAGTAAATGAACCGAAAGGTCCCGCAAGCTCCAGTTTTGTATTTAAAGGCATTTCATGAAGAAATCTTTTAAAAGCTGTATCTCTCATTCTTGTTGCAAAAGATAATTGGTTTTCAAATGGTGCCGATACAAGTGAAAAAGAGCGTATGTTTCCTTCTGCGTCGGTCTCTGGAGGGTTTATCAATGTAAGGTCAACCGATTGCCCTGCTTTGTAAATAAAGTTTTTCGGACGGTCAAAAGTAAACAGCATAGTTCCCTCTGCAATAGCATCCTTTTTTACCAGTTTAATAATTTGCTTTTCCATCTTTTTATCTCCTACTATTAAAACAAACAGAGAATTTCTATATACGTTCCAATTAAACAATAAGATAAAATCAATTATCTAAACAAGCGCAAAATTACATCAGGTTTTGTTAATTTAATTTACTTGTTTGTGCTATATTATTTTATAATATTCATATTAACAATTATTAATTTTTGAATTACACTAAATGATTAAGAGTAAATGTACTGTTTATGCAAGTATCTTATTTTCCATTCTGATTTTATTACCGGTTCATGTTTTTTCACAGGTTTCGGGAAGTAAGCCCGAAGAAGGTAGTACTGTATATGATATGGTTGACTCAAAATCACTCGAGATTGATGCCGATTTTTATATGGAGAAATATACTAAGGGTTCGGCAAATTCAATAAAAAAAATTCAGGTAAATGTACAGTCAGACCTCAAATATTTTAATGCACCCGCCATTACTTTCAGGTACGGGTTGATTAAAAATCTCGAACTTCAGATTCTTACAGGTTATACAGGAGTTTTAACTAACGGCACTGCTACTATTAAGACACCAAAAAATAGAATTATATCTGCAACTAAAAACACTTCCGGATTAAGTTCCCTGGGTCTGGGATTTAAAGCGGGGTTACTTTCGAATAAAAAAGCCCGACCGAGTATTGCATTTACGGGTATCATGAACCTGCCGAATATAGGGAACCCTGCTTTCACACCAAACACTGTGGGAACAGATTTAACTTTAAATTTTTATAATTCATTGAGTAAAGAAGTTGATTTAATTTATAATTTTGGAACTACGTGGAGCGGTTACAAACAGGATAAAAGTAATTCATATAATTATTGTGTAAGTCCGGGGTATTCTTTTTCTGATAATGTTGGTTTGTATCTTGAATTTACGGGTCTGCTTGAAAGCGGTACAACTTCAGATAACAGGGTTGACCTTGATTTCTCCACATACCTGAGTGATTATGTTACTTTAGACGTATACGCAGGAACATCATTTAATGTTAAGAAATTTTTCTTTATCGGTTCGACATTTACAGCGACGATTCCGTTTTGATATTTCTAAGAAATGATTTTGTGTTTTGAGCGAAACACCCTATATCGCTTTACTATTTCATTTTCAAGTTCGTTAAGGCTTATTTTTGGAACGGTCGCCCCCGCAGCGTTTTTATGTCCTCCTCCGCCAAAGAGTTTCGCAAATTCATTTATGCTGATATCTCCCTTTGAGCGGAAAGACATTTTAATAGTATCCCTGAGTTCAACCATAACAAATCCTGCTTTTACATTTTTAATATTCATCAGGAAAGTCGAAAATCCTTCCACATCCTGAACATCAGAGCGGTAATCTGAAAAATCTTTCTGTGTTACCCTTCCAATTGCAACGCTTCCGTCAAAGTGAAATGACAAACTGCTTATAAACCTTGAAAGAAGTTTAACTTTCCCCGGTGCAATATTGCTGTAAGTCCTGTCATAAACATAAACAGGATCGGCCCCCCTTTTAATTAAATCTGCGCAGATTAAAAAAGTCTTGGCATCGGTACGGGGATAGCGGAAAGAACCCGTGTCTGTCATTATTCCTGCATAAAGAGCAGTTGCAACAAAAGGCGTTATATATTTTTTACTTTCGCCGGTTAAATATTCATATAGTATCTGAGATGTTGCAGGATAATTTGTATCTGAAATAATTATATCATATGAATTTTTTTGTGTTCCGAGATGGTGGTCTATGCAGACTTTTTTTGCTTTAGAATTCCTGATGTACTGCTCCATTGATTTTGTCCTTGAGAATTCATTTGTATCGAGTATAAAGATTATATCTGCTTTTTTAATAAGTTTTTCATTTTTCTCTTTTTCTTTCAGAAATACACTGATAAGTTTTTCGGGGTCGAGAAAAATGAGGTTATCGGGAGTGAAAGAATGGTTAATAATATTTACGCTCTTTTTCCTCGCTTTAAGGTAGCTGTAAACAGCAAGCTCAGAACCGATTGCATCTCCATCGGGAATTAAATGAGTTGTAATAACAATATTCCTGCTTTTTGCAACTAATTTTCGTAATTCTGTATATTCTTTTTTCATTGATTAAATTTAGTAAAATTACCTTTTTATAACAACTTAAAAGAACCGGATGTTCCTTTGATATAACAATAATATAAAATGGTATGTTATAATATCTTGATTTTATATACTAATAATTATCATATTTTACAAACTTAAAATTATATATGGGCAAAAAGTTAAACAAGAAAGCAGAAAATCTCGGAATAAATAAAATTAAAAAACATATATTTATTTGCTGCGACGCAAAAGACGATAAATGCGTAAAAAGAGAAGAAGGCGTTAAATCCTGGAATTATCTTAAGAAAAGACTTGCTGAGCTGGAGTTGGCCGGCGAGGGCGGAGTTTTCAGGACTAAGGCAGATTGTTTCCGAATTTGCTCAAAGGGACCGCTTATGGTAGTATATCCTGAAGGTGTTTGGTATCATTCGTGCACCCCGAAAGTAATAGAGGAAATACTACAGGAGCATATAATAAGAGATAAGCCGGTGAAGAAATTTCAAATAAAACTCTAATGAATAATGAGTCCGCCGCGGCGAATGCAAAGAACGCATAATTATTAATGAATAATAAAGAGCGCAATTTTAAATCAAATAAACTCAGTGAAATCAGGGAAATCAACGAAATCAACGATAGATGAAGATAAAGCAAAAGTACGAATAGGATTAATTATAGCTTCGGGATTTCTTGTACTTATATGGCTTGTGAAATTATTCGAAGTCTATACGGGGATAAGTTTATCCGAATACGGAATTTTTCCAAGAGAGTTAAAAGGCTTAAGGGGCATAATCTTTTCACCTTTTATTCATGCGGATTTTTCACATCTGATTTCAAATTCGACTTCATTATTCATACTGACGTTTTCGCTTTTTTCATTATACACCCGTTCGTCAATCTGGGTATTTCCGATTATCTATATTTTTCACGGACTTGCGGTTTGGCTATTTGCGCGCGGAGCATATCATATAGGTGCGAGCGGACTGGTTTACGGATTTGCGAGTTATTTATTTTTCATAGGAGTATTCAGAAAAGATTCAAGGTCAATTGCGCTTTCGCTTCTGGTTGTGTTTTTATACGGAGGACTTGTATGGGGAGTCCTGCCAATAGACCCGCAGGTTTCATTCGAGGCGCATTTATCGGGCGGGGTAATCGGTCTTTTGTGTGCAATTATATTCAGAAAATATGATCCTCTTCCCGAGAAAGCAGGAGATGAATTTGAAGATATGGATATTGAGGAAGCAGATGATACGGATGATATAAATCCCGACGATGTTGAAATAAGGGAAGATGCAAATCCTGTATGGTTTGTAAACAATTCCCTTCCGAAAAGAAGAAAACACTGAACTATCTTTTTATCATCAAATCTTTTAATTTTATACCCGGAGAAATAAATCTTCTCCAGTATCTGGTAAGTGATGTATATTCGAAAAATTTATTTATATATTTATATCTTATCATTAAAAAGAAAATCCAGTACGCCAGATAAAAAAGAGAAAGTGAAGCACATGCTGAAATTATCCTGTTTAATGAATTCTGAAAGAAAGGAATTAATTTTATATTGTTATCACTTAGGAAATTTGCAAGCCATATACTTACAGGTAACGCGGAAATAAAATAAGAAGCTGTAATCCAGAACGAATGAGCTGTTTGTATTGATTTTGACGGGCAGGTGCTTATGCACCTCATACAGCTTTCACATTTAAAACTCCAGTAAGGCCGGTTGTCTTTCATTACAACCGCACCCACTGGGCAATTATCAATGCACAATCTGCAATCTCCGCAATCGGATGCAGCCATAAATGATTTTGCAATTATAAATCTTCCGACAAATAAATACATTAAGCTGATGGGTGCGACGAATAAATCAACTGGTAAATAAAGAAAAACTTTATAGCTGTAACTTTTTCCTTTGTTGAGCAGATTTTCCGAAAACTTTTTAAATTTAATTTTCCGCCGTAATGTTATTTCTTCTGTTGCTTTTTGTGTAAGCCCCGGATGAATTGAAATCCAGTTAGAAGGCAGGTCCATCGGCATCAATCCTGCAAGCCGGAATCTCTTAATTAATAAAATCAAGACAGGTAAAATTTGAGCAATGCCGCTTATTCCGGGAAAATATAATTTAGAAAATTTTAATCCTCCTCTTGTATTTAAAAGGAAAAAATCACAATTCTTAAATTTTTGAAATCTAAAAAAAAACTTAATCATTGACCACGGGGGAGCAAAGCCGTGCGTAGGATAGCAGAATCCCAGCATAGTTTTTCCGTTTAATTCGGGAAGTTCAATTTTTTTCTTTCTGTCAATGGGGTAAAGGAATGTCTTTGCGCCTTTTTCGGATGCGGCTTCAATCATCCATCTCGCTGCATTCAGAGCATTACCGGTTCCCGATAAATAAAATATTATTAGATTGTCGTATTTCAATTGCTCTCTCAATTGTTACAAAATAATAAATTATGACTAAAATTTAAGCGCTCAAATTTATATTTTTATTATGACTAATTTATCAAATTTACCAAATGAAAACAAAAAAAGAAATAGGACGCTGTCCGTGGACATCTACAAATCCGTTAATGATAAATTACCACGATGAAGAATGGGGAATTCCTCTCCATGACGACAGGAAATTATTTGAATATATCATACTGGATGCATTCCAGGCTGGACTGAGCTGGAATACGATTATTAACAAAAGAAAAAATTTCAAAAAAGCATTTGATAATTTCAATGCAGGTAAAATTGCCAAATATGATTCGAAAAAAATTAATGGACTTTTAAATGATGCAGGAATAATCAGAAATAAAATGAAGATTAATGCGACTGTGCAAAATGCAAAAGCTTTTATGAAAATAAAAAAGGAATTCGGTAGTTTCGATAAATATATCTGGC
>Ga0224522_1000347_pt1 | contig 16868 bp, 12 predicted proteins | sample CFST25metaG_FD_182733 | JGI IMG/M metagenome (GOLD analysis project Ga0224522, IMG submission 182733) | Peat soil microbial communities from Stordalen Mire, Sweden - C.F.S.T25 | ecosystem: Environmental > Terrestrial > Soil > Wetlands > Peat | place: Sweden: Norrbotten County, Stordalen Mire...
GACGTAAACAATATCAACCACTTCGCGACCATTACTGATAAAGCTGAAATAGTGCTGAAACAAGGGAACAAAGTCGGCCAGGAATGAGCGTCGCTTTTCAAAGATACGCATACCGGTGAGATTCAACTGGTGGTCCCACATCTCAAGTTGTGTCTCATCAAAATAACGCATCTCCTCAAAATGTTTCAGCAACACATTGCGTTGGGCCAATGCCTTATTATAGACAACCAGGTCGTCCAGATAGGCTCTGTCGAACTGAGAGATAACGCTATCCAGGAACTTACGGCGTAGATCACTACCATCATTGATCAGATCGCTATCATAAGGTGAGACCATCACAACTGGAAACCGGCCAATATGATCGGCCATACGGTCGACATCTTTCTTATTGACTTTCAGTTGTTTCTTCTGACTGCGTTGTTGAATACAGCTTACCAGATCTTGCGACTCCTCGCCTGAAATATAGGTGCCGTGAATCGCAAAGAAGGGAGCCTCGTGACGGATATTCTGATTATCGGCAAGATTGAAATAGCTCTTTGTAAAAGAAAGATAGTGTATCGCATCGAGGATATTGGTCTTCCCCACCCCATTATTTCCTACGAAACAGTTGATTTTAGAGGAGAAAGCTAGTTCTGCCTCTTCGTAATTCTTGAAATTACTGAGTGCTATTCGTTGCAGATACATCGCGTTAGTTTTCTTTTGTGATCGACTTAATGGCTTCGGCTACCTCTTCCATCAACCATGTAGGGGTAGAAGTGGCACCACTGATACCTACATCGTTAACCCCCTGAAACCATTCGTCTTTTAAACCTTCAGCATCGGCAACAAAATAACTTTTGGGATTATTGACTTTACATACGGCATAGAGGGCAGCAGCATTAGAGCTTTTGGTTCCACCAACAAAGACAACAACTTCATGCTCTTTTGAGAACTCTTCCAACCGGGGAGCCCTACCCGACATCTGTCCACAAATGGTCTTGTATTTTTTAAAGTCAATGGCTTCGCCATTCGTTTGATGCATCCGCTCTTGAATCAAATCGGATATCGTATTATATTTATTGGGATCTTTTGTAGTCTGAGAATAGAGTCGAACGGGACGACTAAAGTCAATCTTATCAATATCATCGGGTCCGGTAATCAGAATAGCATTCCCATCTGTCTGTCCTAGAAGTCCGATGACTTCGGCATGACCTTCTTTTCCATAGATCACCACTTGTCCGTTTACTGCCTGCATCTCCTCATAGCTCTTCAGAATCCGTTCTTGAAGTTTCAATACAATGGGACAGGTTGCATCAACGAGTTCAATACCCAGTTGGGCAGCAGTCAAATAGGTTGATGGGGGCTCGCCATGGGCACGGATCAATACTTTTTTATGCAAGCCGTTAGGTATATCTTCATGCGAAATGATATGAAGCCCCAGATTAGAAAGACGTTCTACCTCTTTGCTATTGTGGACTATATCACCCAGACAAGCCAGCTGATCTTTGGCCAGCTCTTCTTCTGAGATGCGGATGGCATTAACAACGCCAAAACAAAAACCTGATTTATCGTCAATCGTGATTTGCATTGAACAAAGGTACGAAATTGTTACTGTATTGAAAAAAATTGATACGATTAGAAGAGATCAGAGAGGTTGGCTGTGACAGAAATATAATTGGGCGAACCATTCAGATGCCATGTCGATCGGGCATAATTGATATTAATCTTTTTAACCCTTATACCAAATCCCCAGGAGAACCCTACGGTAGAGGCTCTGGAGTCGAGTGCCATCTCTTTTCTATGCTGATGATTGTATCCGACTCTGACTGTAAAGTTTTTTACCGGTATAAATTCTAATCCAATTACCAGATGACGCATGCCCTCATCCAACAGATTCGTCAGCTTGTCTTGCTTAACAGTTTCGCCTGTTACCGGGTCGGATGTTGCAGTTGATGGATCATTGTATCTCAGATTCCATCTTTGCAGATCGTGTAACACAATTGAATATCGCAACGGAAGATGCTTTAACAGACTTGAATAAGCAAGTTGCAATTCGAAGGGTACTGGCTGAATGGTACTCTCCTGATAGGGTGTAAGCTGTCGACCTACATTCCTGACAACGAATGAAAGAGAGGATCTCGAATCAGGAAAATAGGTAGCTGAGATATCGGCTGCGATACCGTATGAATGATAGATTTCTAAAGAAGAGTAAATAAATTTCAGGTCAGCACCAATAGAAAAGAGCGAATCGAGCCTCCTGCCCCACCCCAGTGAAAAAGCATATTCGCCGGCTCCGAATGATCCGATGTCGCTTCCGGCATCATCAGTCGAAGTAAACTTTCCATAGTTCACAAACTGCATCCCTGCCACAAAACTCCCCAACTTATCGTATGTGTGAGCGTAAGCAACATCACCATATTGAACGGTTTGGTAAAAGTCAGTATAATTTAAAGCCAGATGGTTATTAAGTTCAGGAGAGATGAGCGAGGGGTTAAAAAAGGCAATGGATAAATCGTTATCGGCTATGGATGGAGTAACCCCACCAAGTGCTGCAATGCGAGCGGAGGAGCTATTGTTCAGGAAGTTAAAAACAGTTCTGCCTCCTGTCTGTGCAAAAACACATACAGGAAGCAGAATAGATATGATAAATAATTTTAGGTTTCGCTGCATTGAGCAAAGTTAAGCATCAATGGCTCTTTTCGAGCTTGCCTGAACCGGAAATATTTGAAGAAATATCTGGTGAGCCTTTGTAGTAGACATTTCCGCTTCCGGCAACATCGATATCCAGTTTACGGATAGCAAATACATATGCATTTCCTGAACCATGTATCTCTACTTTAGACTTATCAGCAGGCATCTTATCAGCATTGATATTTCCTGAACCGGCAACCTCACCTTTGAAATCGCGTGTAGATCCACTCAGGAAAATATCTCCCGAACCATTAATCGTAGCATCAATAGATTTCGCACTCACTTCAAGGCTTATCTTTCCTGAACCATTGATCTGAAGATCGAGATCTTCAACAGGGAAATTACTCTTACCTTCAACATCACCGCTACCACCAATCTCTACACCGGTCAACTCAGGAAGAGAAACGTAAACAATAATCTGATGATTGGTACTAAAACAACCTTCGGATTCGATATTTAAACAATCACCAGAAACCTCGGTATCAATAGCATCTAACAAATTAGACTGGGCTTCGATTCTGACACTCTGCACAGAATCTTTTACGAGAATAACCTTGGCATCAATACCAAGCGAGATTTTCTTGAATGGTTTTACTGTACGGGCTTGCGTTTTCACATCACCGTGTCCTTCCAGACAATCAAAGTCACACGAAGTAACGAATAGAAGAACGATTACTGAAAATAAGATAGAGCGAATCATGGTTTAAGATTTTAATTTATATGACACCAAAAACATAAAAAGGTTACACTTTTTGTTGTAAACGAATCAAATTTAAGGCACCACCAGCTTTAAACCACTCAATCTGGTTTTCGCTATAGGTATGTTGAACCGCAAACTGGTCGACACTGCCATCAAGATGATGAAGTATAAGCTGTAATGAACTACCCGGAGCAAAATGTGTTAAGCCTAAGATATCGATACGATCGTCTTCTTTGATTCGATCATAATCGTTTTTATTGACAAAGGTAAGTCCAAGCATCCCCTGTTTCTTGAGATTGGTTTCATGGATACGGGCAAATGATTTTACCAATACTACCTTAACCCCCAGGGGTTCCATTGCGGCATGCTCGCGTGAAGATCCTTCACCATAGTTCTCATCACCAACAACAATAGTGCTGATACCGGCTGCTTTGCAGATACGGGCAGTGGCAGGAACAGAATCATATTCTCCATTGATCGGATTCTTAACAAAGTTGATTTTATCATTGAAGGCATTGGTAGCACCAATCAGCATGTTATTCGAAATATTATCAAGGTGACCACGATAACGTAACCAGGGCCCCGCCATTGAGATATGGTCGGTTGTACATTTACCTTTAGCTTTTAGTAGCAGCGCCAGATTGGTAATGTCTTTTCCATCCCATGCAGCAAAAGGCTCGAGCAGTTGTAAACGCTCTGATGTAGGGCTCACTTTCACATCAATGAGGGCAGTATTGACCGGGGGAGCTATATATCCTGCATCCTCTACACCAAAACCTTTTGAAGGTAACTCAACACCTTGGGGTTCATCCAACTTAACGGCTACGCCATCCTTATTCATCAGGGTGTCGGTAAGTGGATTAAAGTCAAGACGACCGGCAACAGCAAATGCTGTTACAATTTCGGGAGACGCTACAAAAGCATGGGTATTAGGATTCCCATCGTTGCGCTTTGCAAAGTTTCTGTTGAAAGAGGTGATGATAGAGTTACGCCGGTTAGGATCGTCGGTATGACGTTTCCATTGTCCGATACAAGGGCCACAGGCATTTGCCATCACTACACCTCCTATCGCTTCGAACTGACCAAGCAGGCCATCGCGTTCAGCAGTATAACGAATCATCTCCGAACCGGGGGTAACTACAAATTCACTTTGTACAGTAAGTTTTTTATGTTCAGCCTGTGCGGCAATAGATGCAGCACGGGTTAAGTCTTCGTATGATGAGTTGGTACACGAACCGATGAGCCCAACTTCAAGTTTCACAGGATAATTCTTCTCCTTCACTACCTTCACAAATTCAGAGATAGGATAAGCGGCATCAGGAGTATAAGGACCATTTACATAAGGCTCTAATTCAGAAAGGTTGATTTCTAACACCTCGTCAAAATATTTTTCAGGATGCACGTAAACATCTTCATCAGAACGGAGATGTTCGCGAATGCCATCGGCCAGGTCGGCAATAGAAGCCCTTTCGGTAGCTCTTAAATAGGCAGCCATTTTATCATCGTATCCAAAGACAGATGTTGTAGCACCAATTTCTGCACCCATGTTACAGATGGTTCCCTTGCCTGTTGCGGAGAGGCTATCTGCACCTTCGCCAAAATACTCAAGGATAGCACCGGTACCACCTTTAACGGTAAGGATTCCGGCAACTTTTAAAATAATATCTTTAGAAGAGGTCCAACCATTCATTTTACCGGTTAGCTTAACCCCTATCAGTTTAGGCATTTTCAATTCCCAGGCCATGCCAGCCATCACATCAACAGCATCAGCACCACCAACACCAATGGCTATCATTCCCAAACCACCTGCATTGACAGTATGTGAGTCGGTTCCAATCATTAATCCACCCGGAAAAGCATAGTTTTCGAATACCACCTGATGGATGATACCGGCACCGGGCTTCCAGAAGCCAATACCATAACGAGCCGAGACACTCTGAAGGAAATCATACACTTCGCGATTCTGATCTAGCGCGACACTGAGATCTTTATTGGCTCCTGATTGTGCCTGAATGAGGTGATCGCAATGAACTGTTGAGGGAACCGCTACTTTGTTACGCCCGGCAGTCATAAACTGTAACAGTGCCATCTGGGCCGTTGCATCCTGCATCGCGACCCTGTCTGGGGCAAAATTAACATAATCCACTCCTCTTGAATACTCAGTTAACTCACTATCGAAAAGGTGAGAGTAGAGAATTTTTTCAACCAATGTTAAGGGTCTACCCAATAAGGTGCGTGCATTAGAGATGTGAGCAGGCATTTTGCGATAGACAGACTGAATTAAGTCAAGATCAAAAAGCATAATATGATTTTTTAATTTTTAAACATTTCTCAGCTTTCAGAATAAACAAAAGCTAATAATTGCGATGATAGAACAAATATCGGTATTTTTTTGCAAACAGATGCAAACTACAATAGCATGAACCTCCGCAATCAGATTTCGGAGATGCTAATGAGTAAACAGAAAGTGGAGTGAAATGTTGAAAGAGATTGAGATAAATCAAATTATTTATAACAAGAAATATGATTATATACATTAATCATCTAATCCTTTTCATTACTATTTATAGGCAATCCCTTTAGTTTGATTCATGGCAGCAGCAACAGCAGATAGGATGATAAGAGAAAATGGTTCCGTATTTATCAAATTCGAAGTGACAACAATTCATCAGAGAATCTTTAAGCATTTGTCGTCCTCGTTGCACACGTGATTTTGCCCCTGAAACTGAAATATTCAACGCTTTTGCCAACTGAATCTGCGAGAGTCCTTATAGTTCTACCATGGTCAGGGCTTGAGCATATTTTACAGGGAGTGATTCTACCATTTCATGCAGTACTGATGCAAACTCCTCCTCGGGAGTTTCGTCCATATTAGGATCAGCCTCTTCAATAGCATGTAGTTCCGTTTCAGAAAACTTCTCAATATCCGAAAGCTTCATCTTTTGTTTCCGATAATAATCAACAATAGCGTTTTTTGTGAACTGCTGTTTCACCAATGACAATTCCTGTTCCATGATCGATACCAAACGACTTGCCTATCGTTGGGCATGCAGGCACATTGAACCGGAAATAAATAATGAAATAGTGCGAAGATAAAACGAGCGGCTTTATCTTCGCGTTCGGGAATGTCTTTCCACAGTCCTCTTGAAAGTATTTTATTGAAGAGCTCTTCCTTTTTATGATTACTTGTTTGCATACTTTTGTATTTTAATTGTGCTTATAATCAAAAGACGCATTTTTATTTAAAAAGACGCAAAATCTCACATTGAATAATGACAGGAACCAGCTGGTAATTTTTAATTAAAGAAAGCTTGCGTCTTTTTTGTTTAACCTACGTCTTTATATCCAAAGATAATTTCTCAACAAGCATGGCAATACTAAAACGGAATCTTTCAGAAGTCTTTAAAAGCGTTCGTACTGATTCGATATTACATCAGCTGATACGAATGGCCTTACCGGTTATTGCCTCTTCGTTTATGTCGATGGCTTATAATTTCATCAATATCATCTTTGTCGGAAAACTAGGCAGTGGCGCTGTAGCGGCTGTTGGGTCTGCCGGATTTTATATGAACCTGAGCTGGGGTTTTTCATCACTACTAACAGTCGGAGCAGGAATAAAAATATCGCATGCCATTGGTGAGGGTAACACCTATCAGGCAAAGAGTTATGTCAGAAGCGGTATTTTAGCAGTTATAACCGTTGCTGTGATTTACTATATATTATTGGCACTATCCGGCAGATATCTGATCGGATTAATTAAATTAAATAACCTTGAAATAGAAAATGCCGCAACTGGTTTTCTGTTGTTGGTTGGATTGAGTATTCCGTTTTCATTTCAAAACCTATTCTTCACCAGCGCTTTTATAGGGTATGGCGATACCAAATCTCCTTTTCGTATCAATGCACTTGCACTAAGTATTAATATTCTGCTGGATTATATTCTCATCTTCAAAGTCGGACTAGGAATTAAAGGGGCTGCCTTTGCAACGATTCTTTCGCAAGCCACTGCCACACTGTTATTTTACATTAAATTAAAACGGATACCCGAGTTAATGCCTATTGGCGTAAAGTATAGAAGTCAGTATCTCAAAGACATCATGAAATTAGGGATTAGTCCTACGCTTCAAAGGGTTTCGTTTACCGTTATTGCCATTATGATGGCGCGTATTATCAGTAACTGGGGAGCCACTGCAATTGCGGTTCAAAAGGTAGGGGTACAGATTGAAGCGATCTCATACATGACAGCGGGTGGCTTTTTGTCAGCTTTAGCCACAATTTCAGGACAAGCCTATGGCGCCAGAGACTATCGAAAACAATGGAGGGCATTTGAATCAGGCATGTTATTAGCCTTCACAATTGGCCTCATAACCTCTGCAGCATTGATTACTTTTCCGGGTCCTTTATTTTCAATATTCATCAATGATCCTAAAAGTATTGCTATGGGGCGCGAATACCTGATTATACTGGGCTTCTCGCAACTCTTTATGTGCATGGAGTTAATGGCTACCGGGGCCTTCTTTGGTTGGGGTAGAACCAACATTCCTGCCATCACAGGAATAGCACTTACAGTGATAAGAATCCCCATGGCACTTCTATTTATCAACCTCTGGAACGATGCTTTATCATCCGTTTGGTGGAGTATAAGTATCAGCAGCATCGCAAAAGGCACAATACTTGTAACATTGTATATTATTCTTTTCAAATCATTTATTAAAAGACAACCGGCTTATTAAATTATGGAACACGATATTTTTCAATCATCAGTCAATTTACTAAAAGGAAATATTTGGGTCGATGCCTTATTTGGTCTCGAAAAGGAAAATATACGGGTGGATAAAAGTGGCAAGCTGGCACTGACATTACACCCAAAGGTATTTGGCAATAAGTTGAAACATCCATATGTCACAACTGACTTTTCTGAAAGTCAGATAGAAATGATCACTCCTCCTCTACCCGACATCAAAGAGGCAATAGGTTTTCTCGAGACCATTCATGATATCGTTAGCCTGGAGTTAACCGATGAATATCTATGGCCACAAAGCATTCCGCCCGTATTGCCTGACGAAAAGTATATCCCCATCGCCAAATACGAAGATGATGGCAAAAAAGATCAGGAGTACCGTGAGTTTCTTGCAAAGAAATATGGCTCGAAGAATCAGTTGTTCTCCGGTATCCACTTCAATCTATCTTTTAGCGATAAGCTTTTGAAAATTCTTTATCGTAAATCGAATCCGATATTGTCGTTTGACGAATTTAAAGATGAAGTTTATCTAAAGACAACCCGCCAAATCATGCGGATGAGATGGCTATATATTTTGCTCTATGGAAACAGTCCGGTGGTAGATTCATCTTTGGAACTACATTGCAAACTGGCTCCGTATAAAATCGATAAAAACGTTATAGCACTATCTATTCGTAACAGTTGTTATGGCTACCAAAATATTGTAGAATTATTTCCTGATTATAGTTCGGTAAAAAACTATCAGGGAAGCATCAACCAAATGATAAAAGAGGGCAAACTAAAGGCATCAAAAGAGTTATACTCGCCGGTACGACCCAAGTTTATACAATCCCCAGATCATATTTCATATATAGAATTGAGATTCATCGACATCGACCCATTAACGAAAGCAGGTATCACTGAAGAAGCACTTTCCTTTTTACATGCACTGGCATTATATGGATTATTGGGTGATGAATCTGATCAATTTGAAGCCAAAGATCAGACACTAGCTAACAAATACCATGGAGGCGTTGCTTTGTATGGACTAAATACAGCACCCTGTTTTTTTGAAGATGATGGGAAACGTATCAACATTTGGGCTAAAGCAAAAACAATTATTCAAGAAATAACCACACTTTTTCAAAAGTTAGAAATAAACAAAGAGCCTTATCTTAATTCTTTGCATGAAGCTGCAGATCTGATTGAAAATCCTAAACATCGTAAGATATACAAACTACTCGAAGGGATTCTGGAAAAGGGTTACATCCCCTTTCATCTGGATAGAGCAGATCAATATCTAAAGATGAGTCAGCAAAAAAATTATAATTTCATTGGATTGGAAGACATGGAACTCTCAACCCAGTTATTATTACGTGAAGCTATTCGCAGAGGCGTTTATTTTGAAATCCTTGATAGAAAAGAGAACTTCGTACGACTTAACAAGAATGGAAATATACAATATGTGAAACAGGCAACCAAAACCTCGCTTGATAATTATGCAAGCATTCTGGCGATGGAAAACAAGCTTGTAACCAAAAAGATACTTGATGAACATGGCATTAGGGCTCCAAAAGGAAACGATTATTCAAGTGCTGAGGTAGCAAAAGCCGATTACATATTGTTTCAGGGTAAGCCTGTTGTGATAAAGCCGAACCAAACCAATTTCGGTATAGGCATTACCATCATCAAAGAGAATAATGATGAAGCTACTTACTGCAGAGCTATTGATATTGCCTTTGCCAATGATTCAACCATTCTCATAGAGGAGTTTATAGAAGGTAAAGAGTTTCGGATATTTGTTATCAATGATGAAGTAGTAGGCATATTGCATAGGGTACCGGCAAACGTAACAGGAGATGGAACATCGTCAATACGCGAATTGGTCAGAATTAAGAATCAGGATCCTTTAAGAGGAAAAGGATATCACACCCCTTTAGAAAAAATTCAGCTTGGTGAAGCGGAAGCCATGTTTTTGCAGGCACAACACAAAGACTTTGATTATATTCCCGCATCTGCTGAAACAGTCTATTTACGCGAGAATTCAAATATAAGTACCGGAGGCGACAGCATTGACTTTACAGACGACATCCCTGATTCATATAAACGAATTGCGATTGAAGCAGCAAAGGCTTTGAATGTTAGGATTACCGGACTTGATATGATGATTCCCGACCATACAAAGGAAGCATCAGATGACAACTACGCAATTATTGAATTGAACTTTAACCCGGCTATTCATATTCATTGTCATCCCTTTAAAGGAAAAAACCGTAAGCTGAATGAGAAGCTGATGGATGCTTTGGGATATCATTAATCTTTTCTTTATCTGAAATTTCTTGCAGTATCGATCATCATTTTCAAGTTTTCTGAAGGAGTATTGGGTGGAATGGCACAACCGGCATTGAGAATAAAACGATTTGAGCTTTTATAAACTTCTAATAATTCCAATGTTTTATTCCTTACATCTTTTACAGTTCCTAATGCTAAAACCCCGCTAGGGTCGATTGTTCCAATAAGTGCAGCCTTTTGATGAAGCGCATCATAAATTTTAATACTTTCTGTTTTGTAATCCAATTCAAAAGCATCAGCTCCGGTTAACAACATCTGATCCAGAATTACATCTGTATTACCGCAGATGTGTAATGTGTATGTCACTCCTGCCTGATGAGCTACTTCTACTATTTTCTTTTCATAAGGCATAGCGTATTTTAAGTACATCTCTGGTGATATCATTTCTGGTCCTGCCGGACTATCGCCATTTGAAACCATATCACAACCTGTTTGAGCCATTAGTTTCACAAACTGAGAAGACGCATCTGTACAATATTCCAATAACTTCAATACTAATTCATCGGTTTCCATCATCATAAAATCCATCATCCATTTTTGTGCTCCTCTCATCATGCTTGCTAATGAAAATGGTGCCTGATCGCAGTTTCCCCGTATATAAATCTCATTTTTAAAATAATCTTTTAATAAACGAACTGCTTCCAACCAAATTTGAATATACTTGTAATCTTCTACTCTGACCGGTTGTAAATGAATTACATCTTCTAAATTTTCCAAATTACCCAGATGTGTTCGAGCAGGATCATTCATCGGGAAATCAACATGAACGCCAACCGCTCCGGCTAATGTAGCAGTGTCAATATCTAGTAATATGCCATCATATTGATATTTTTCGATTGCTGCAATAAAACATTCGGCAATAACTTGAGGGCTGTTACGGTATTGCTCCATAGAAACACCATGCTCTTTGGCTGCCATCATAAAATTATGTAGCATTATCGGGGTTTTATCTGGCTCTGCTCCTTTTAAGGCAGCACTTATTCTTTCATATCCGTTCATCGATTTAATTCTTTATAATTAATATTTCCTGGCAGTTATATTTAATAAGTATTATGGCACTATTATTAGCAAAGCACTTCTTTCTCGATCTGCTCTAGTGTCTTACCTTTGGTTTCAATGATATGTTTTTTCAGATAAATAAATCCGATGAAGGTAACTACGGCTAAAAAGATAAATGCATAACTCATTCCTAACTGTTGTGCTGCTTGATTTATACCAAAAAAAGTGATTACAATCGGAAAGAAAAAATTTAGCGATGCACTAACAACCCAATTTGCAAAAGATCCAATAGAAGCACCTCTTGCCCTGATAACGTTTGGAAACATCTCTGATAACAATACCCATACCACAACCCCCTGCGATGACGCAAAGAATGCTATATATGCAATCAATAATGCCACCAACCAATAACCTGTAATATTTCCTGTTAGCAGTCCGTAACCAAACAAACCCAGAACGATTACCATTCCTATTTGGCCAAAGAGTAGTATTTTCTTTCTGCCTACCTTATCTATAATAGCCATTGCAATGAGCGTGAATATCAAATTTGTAGCACCTAATATTACACTTTGAGCCATAGATGAACTATTTGAAAAGCCGGCAATACTGAATATTTGAGATGAATAATAAAACACAACCCCAATACCAGTCAACTGATTAAAAATACCAACAAATATTCCAATGAAAATTATTTTACGATATGGTTTTTTAAATACATTTAACCTTTTCCCCAGCTTTTCTGTATGGATAGATTGTTGTATTTCAAGAATCGTTTGTTCTGTATCTATTTCATGGGATGATAACTCTTCTATATTTTTCTTTGCTTCTTCCAGTCGGCCCATTTTAACCAGCCACCGAGGACTCTTTCTAATAACCATAAGCATAAGAAAAAACGCTACAGCAGGAATAGCACCACTAAACAACATCCATCGCCAATTTTGAGTCCCAATATTGAGTAATAAATAGTTTGATATTAATGACAATAAAATCCCTGATACAATTGCTAATTGAAAGGTAGCAGCCAATACTCCTCTGTGTTTTGGTGGAGAAATCTCAGCTATATAAGTTGTACACAGCACGGAAGAACCACCAATAGCTAGTCCTCCTATAAATCTAAAAAATATAAAGACACTGATATTTGTTGCCAATCCGCATCCTGCTGAAGAGGCAAAAAACATGATTGACAATACTTGCAGTATCAGCTTCGCTCCATATTTATCACCGGGCTTACTAATAAAAATCGTACCTATAATACATCCTACTAAGGCAGAACTAACTGTCCACCCTTGTATTGCAGGACTAAGCTGAAAATACTTCACCAAATCGAGCATTGCTCCGTTAATAATAACGGTATCGTAACCAAATAATAGACCACCCAAAGCGGCAGCAATAGTACATCTTACAAGGATTTTATTCATGCTGGTTATTATTTAGTAAATCAATCCTTTTAACAAGTTCCATCATGGCTCTACCATTATGATATGGACATTTCCATGGGTCAATCTTCCAATCATTACGATAATAGGGTGATGGATCATTCTCCGGTTCTTCAAGAAAAGGAACACCCAGACGGTTTACCTTGGTATACCATTCGCCACCATTGTGGTCAATCACATATTTATCAATAAAACTCCACGAAAGCTTCAGGGTATCCCAGTGCTTATTATCTCCAGAAACCTGAAAAGCATTCATAAAACCAACCAATGTTTCTGCTTGAGGCCACCAATGTTTATTGGTACGGATATGACTTCCAAAACGAGTCGACTCGAGAAAAAGACCGCCGTCTTTGTCAACCGCTTCACGATCGATGACATCAGCCATTTTAACGGCAACTGTTTTATATTTTTCAATAATAATTTTATCTCCTAAAATCTCTGCTGCCTCCAATAAGAGCCATGAGGCTTCAATATCATGACCAAAAGAATTGGTTCCCTTCGTATGTTTCACTTCATTAAAATAGATATCGAAAAAGATTCCAAGATGGCCTGATGGACGAATAATCTTATCCAGAAAGATTAGCAACAATTCACGTAGTCGTTTCTCAACCAAATCGTTTTTCCACACTTTATATAAAGCTGCGTATGCCTCCAATACATGTAGATGTGTATTCATCGATTTTGGCTCGTTGTTGTCGGCCATACGGTTTTCTTCAATCGGTTTCCACTCTCGTGTAAAAGCCTCAAAGTAACCCAGATTATTTTTGTCTTTTGTCTTGGCCTCTAATACCTCAAATGTCTTCTGAATAACCTGTAATACTTTTTCCGATTTTGACTGCTCATAATATTTACATAGGGCATAAATGGCAAAAGCCTGAGCATAGGTATGTTTTATAGCATTTGCCATACTATTGTCGGAGGATATCTCCATAAAAAAACCTCCATAAGCTTCATCATAAAAATGATTTATCAACACATGATAAGCCCGATCTGCCATTTCCTTGTATTTCAGATTGGAATACATCAAATCGGCTTGCGAGAAAGTCCATAAAATTCGTGCATTTAATACACATGACCTGTTAATTCCTGACACAGGTTTGTTATCCATACCAACCGCTCCATAAAAGCTATCACTTTCATTATCAACTCCATATTTTATCCAATAGGGTAGAATATCTTCGAGCAATTCCGTTTCAAATTGCTTTCTGTATTTTAATAATTCAGCGTTCATATGTTAAAGATTTTTTCTCATTTGTAATTATTCTCATTCGAACATTCTTCAGATACAGATTATTAAGAAGTCAGATAACAGGAAACTTAAAATCACCTGATATATTATTGAGTTTGTTTGAAACACAAAGTTATTTGAACACTACACATTATTAGTATACATTTGTATCAAAATACTTTAGCATAAGTTATGTATGAGCGGAAGATCCTCAAAGATATTGGGGTTTCAGATTTATACCTTTTAGGAAAATATCATTACGAAAAGGCAGGAAACTGCCTGGTATCGCATTCTCATCAAGATATGATGGAGGTAGTATATTGTCATTCCGGAACACAGGTTTATGAGGTCTATAATCAACAGTATAGAATAAAAGGTGGCGAAATATTTATCACTTTCCCTAATGAGATTCACAGCACAAACCAGAAACCTGAAGAAAAAGGGATTTTATATTGGTTACAGATCTATATACATCCAGATAAGAATAAAATACTTCAGCTTTCAAACGAGGAAAGTGCATTTCTGGTAAATAAATTGCTCAGTATCAAGCAAAGGCATTTTAGAGCCGATACTAAAGTTTATAAGATTTTTGAGGAGATGTTTATCGTAGATGATTCGTTTTCCGATTTGGAAAAATAGGTAAGGATTAAGCAGTTACTTCTGCAATTGATTATCATACTTATAGATAGTTCTTCTCTGAGTACTTTAAAGCAAAAAGATGATAAAGTATCTGTAATATCATCATTTATTCAGGAAAATCTGACAAAGCCAATGTGCATCACTTGTTTAGCCGATGTAGTACACTTGTCTGAATCTCGTTTTAAATCATGGTTTAAACAACAATTCGGAATGCCTGCAATGGAATACATTCAACGTCAGAGAATCAACAGGTCGATTGAAATATGGAATAAGAACCCTGAAAAATCAATAACCGAAATTGCATATCTCCTAAATTTTTCATCACCTCAATATTTCAGTACACAGTTTAAAAAATATGTCGGCGTATCTCCTAAAAATTACAATTATAGATTTAGCAATAGCAGTGTGTAATACACTTAAAATTTGTTCTTCTTTTAGGGCAACATGTTTTTTCTAACAGAAACATCGAACATATCTATTATGTCTTTGGGCAACATGGCTAATTTTTTCCATTGTTCATTACCCGTTACACCTGCTTCATTAAAATCAAAAGGCACAAACCCAATTTTTTTAACGACAGAATTAGCCTTAAACTTAAAATTATATTGACTTGCATTTACAAATCCCGGATCTTCAAAAACACTATGCTGATCTCTTACACTATTTTTCTGCCATTGTGTAAACGACAATGAATCGACTGGTGCTCCTCCATATGACATTGTAGATAACATAAACAAGCATTTTTTATTATTCATACTCCAATAGCAGTTACTGTCAATTTTTAAGTTGCCATTTTTCCACGCACCTTGTAGAAGCGTTCCTCTATCGGATATTATGATATTATGAATAAAATCAAAACTTTTATGCGCTTCAATACGCGAGTCTTGTGCTTGATATTTATCGTTAAAAGCGATTATATTGTTCTGTATAATATTTTCTTTCCCGTAATGTTGATGGAAACCACCTGTTTTAGTTCTGTACACCAAATTACTTTCCATTCTGATATAACTTGAACCTTCATCAGTATAGAGTCCCCATCCACCATAATCATATGAATAAACATCATTTATCACATTATGGCTTACTTCTGTTCCTGGAGATATTCCTAATGTGTAAACAGCTGCCATATCACTTAACACGCCCCAACCTAAATGATGAATATGATTATACACAATTTTATTATTTATTGTCGGACTGAAAGCATACCCCCAGATCCATCCTACTGATACACCAGTATAACGGAAATCAGCAATGTCATTATGTGAAATAGTATTATTTGCAGAATGAGCAATAAAAACGCCCACAGCTGAAGGATAATTGTATCCTCCGGAATGAATAATACAATCTTCTACCGTATTGTAAGAAGTAAAATTATTTTTATCAACTGGCAATGCAGTTTCACCTATCCTTACTCCGCCTGCTCCAAGGTCGTTAATATAGCAATGTTTAAGTTCACAATATCTGACATTATTCCGAAACCAGATAGCATATTGCCCAGTGTGACTTATCTCGCAATTATCAAATTTAATATTCGATGCAAAATCTATCATGATTGCAGCATCAATTGATGCAGCAGCCTGAGCAGGTTCGAATCCTTTAAATTGTTTATTAGAATAACTAAATGTAACGCCTTGAAAAGTAATGTTACTTATATACTTATTGCTATCTCCACTTATAATTAATAATTTTTCGAGAAATGGAACAGTTATTTCCTGTTTTGTAATATTAGAACTAACAGGAATATACTTCACGACATTCCCATCTAAATACCACTCATTGCAAGTATCTAAAGCTTTTGCGTAATTCGCGACATAAAAAGTAGCTTTTTCATCTATCATATTCCAGGGTTTCCAAGCAGAACCAGTAGAATAAAAAGTAGACTTAGAATTATCTAACGAATCTATCGACCTCATTGTGTTATCCCATTTATGATAGATATTAAATCGCACCTTCTTTAATTGTGAAGTTGATAAAGATGATAGTTGCTGACTTAAATATGTAGGGATTTCGTAGCATTGTGTTGAGTTATCCTTTCCCAGTTTAACAGAATCTTTTATTTCAAATTCTTTTCGAAACTTTAATAATCCACTATTTGGTGTTCGCGCTCTAACTGCTCTTTTATGG
>Ga0224522_1000349_pt1 | contig 16803 bp, 11 predicted proteins | sample CFST25metaG_FD_182733 | JGI IMG/M metagenome (GOLD analysis project Ga0224522, IMG submission 182733) | Peat soil microbial communities from Stordalen Mire, Sweden - C.F.S.T25 | ecosystem: Environmental > Terrestrial > Soil > Wetlands > Peat | place: Sweden: Norrbotten County, Stordalen Mire...
ATTATTCTTATTAGAAAATTTAAAAATTACTGATAAGATTATTTTTAATGCCCTTTGATTGAAGAAATCAAAGGGCTTTTTAATTAATTTTTTTTATATTCCTCATTTATCACCATTTTTTCCATTAAAATAATAAACTCGGTATTATTATTTACTTGCCTTTTTTAAGTAAAATTATTATAGTTAAGTTAGTCATAATAACTATTATTTAGTTAAGTTGAAAAGATTTCTTTTTAATAAAGAAATTCAAACCAACTATAAATAGAGATATGTCAGGAAATAAAAAGATTTATTGTTTTTGAAATATTTTGATTTATTAAATTCTATAATATTAAGATATTAAGTATTAATTAAAAATTGTTTTATGCAGTAATTTTTTATCAACTTAATAAATAAAAAAAATGTTAGTATTGTAGAGTTTAATTTAGTTTTATTTTATTATTAATTAACTGTTTTATTAACTTGAAAGGAAAACAAATGAAAAGATTTATTCTTCTCACTACATTGTTAATTTTTGCATTAACAATAAATTTATCTGCACAATGGACTGTACAGACATCGGGAGTTACATCCATACTCCGTTCTGTCAGTGTTGTAAATGATAACGTTGCATTTATTTCCGGTGATGCAGGAAAAGTTTTAAAAACCACTAATGGCGGAACTACCTGGACAAATATCGCAGCTTCACCGGTCCCAACAACAATGGGAGTTGATGTTGTCCGTGCTATTGATGCCAATACAGTAATTATTGCAGGTTCTCCTGCCGACACATATATTTACAAGACCACTAACAGTGGTACTACATGGACTCAGGTATTCACACAAGTTGGTGGATATGTTGATGACATCGTTTTCAAAGATGCAAATACTGGCTTCCTATACGGAGACCCGGTAGGCTCACGATGGTCTCTCTGGAAAACAACCAATTCAGGAACAACCTGGGATTCTACAGGATTATATCTGCCACAGATTTCAGGTGAAGCAGGTTGGGATAATGCGATGTGTTTAAATGGTAATAGTTTATATTTTGGAACAAATGCTGCACATATTTACAGAAGTACAAATTTTGGAGCAAGCTGGATTTCCACAGCTACAACGGGATTAACACAATCTACAAGTATTACTGTCAGCGGTAGCATAGGATATGTTACAAGCGGAAGTGCTACTTTAAAATCAACTGATGCAGGCGCGACATGGGCTACATTTACTACACCAGGAACAGGAACAAATGTTCATTTACAATCACTTGATACAAGATTCTGGATTTCTCAGACAAATATTTATTATTCAACCGACAACGGAGCTACATTCCCGCTTTCATATACTTACGGTTCCCAGACAACGGGACCAATCTGGAATATTGGAAAAAATATTACAGGAAATACCCTGACAGTATATGCAACAGGTTATGCAGGCGGTATCTGGAAATACACCGAAACTCTCCCTACTCCAATTCCTACAGGAACCTGGACAGAGCAGACATCAGGTATAACAACAGGACTTAATACAGTTTCAGCGGTTGATGATAACGTGGCATGGGCTGGCGGTGCATCCGGAAAAGTATTAAGAACCACTAATAAAGGTGCAAACTGGGTAAATGTCACCGGAACAATTCCAACGACCTACACTATATACAGTATTTTTGCATGGGATGCAAATACATGTATAGCTACAGGAGTTGCAGGTTCAAATACATCAATATTCCAGACTACAAACGGTGGAACAACCTGGGCAACACCAAATACGCATGCAGGATTTGGCGATAACGTATATATGTCAGATGCGGCGACCGCATATTTTATTGGTGACCCCTCCGGAGGAAACTGGGATTTATTAAAGAGTACAAATACCGGTATTAACTGGGCAACCTGGTCAACACTTGCAACAACAAATACGGCAGGTACTTATAATAACGCTGCATGGTTTCAGGGTACACAAATATGGTTCCCGAATGTCGGATTAAGCCAAATGTATTATTCAACAAACATGGGAACAAACTGGGTAACACAAACAATAACATTGTCAGAAATAACTGCAACATGTTTTAATACTACGACAACAGGGTTAGCAGGTGGTTCTTCGGCTTCACCCGGTTTATTAAAAACTACAAATGCAGGAACAACATGGACAGCTATTACAAATCCATATACATCTACTATTGCAGCTATTTGCGGAGCACAAACTACATGGTGGGTAGCTCAACAGGGAACCGGAATCAGCATTTCCACAAATGATGGAGTAAACTGGACAACTGCATACACAGCTCCTGCAGGAAATTTTATTCACATGCAAAAATCACGTGCAGGTGCAACAATCTGGGCAGTAAGGGACAACGGAGCAATTTCCAGATACGGAGTACCTCTTTCAGGAATTATTCCGATTTCGAATGAAGTTCCAGCTTCTTATAATCTAAGCCAGAATTATCCGAACCCGTTCAACCCGGTAACAAAAATTAATTTTGCATTACCTAAATCAGGTCTTGTAACATTAAAGATTTATGATATACTGGGAAAAGAAGTTGCATTACTTTTGAACGAGACAAGAAATGCAGGGACATACAGTTTTGAATTCAACGGCTCGAATCTTTCATCGGGAATTTATTTCTATAAGCTCGAATCGAACGGATTCACAGATATAAAGAAAATGATGCTCGTAAAATAGTCTATAGAGTGTATTGAGTGTATAGAGTCATTAGAGCAAAACTCTTAAAGACTTTTTATCGCAGATTACTCGGGAATTCAAAGCCCTTTGATTGAAGAAATCAAAGGGCTTTTTTTATTGCCGGATAAAATTTAAATATTTAATATCGCCTGCAGTTCTGTAAGTCTTGATTCATCTTCTTCACTTTCCAGCAATACCTCTATAATCAGTCTTTCATCATCGTTTACAAAACTGTATTTCCGGGTTTTAGTCGATGAAAGTTTTTCAATTATACGGGTGAAAAACCCGCTTTCGAAGATCTTATGTTCTTTGTTGAACGGAAAATACAATGTAATAACTTTACCGCTTATATTAATTTTTTCCAGTCCGATTTCCGTGGCAATAATTTTAAGTTCGATTTGTCTGAACAGATTTTCCACTTCAATTCCGGATTTACCGAACCTGTCTGCCAGTTCGGCTTTCAGCGGAGCCAGATTTTGAATTTCTTTAATTTCATAAAGTCTTTTATAGATATTCAGTCTCTCGGTATCGTTTTCTATATAGTCATTTGGGATTAATGCATTTAAATCGCTTTCAAGAATAGTACTTTTGTATTCAATCTTTTTTACAACAGAATCGCTTATTTTTTTAAGGCTTTCTTCGTCTTTGAAAAGTTCTTTGAATTCATTTTCTTTTAAATCGGCAACCGCTTCCTCTATGATATCAATATATGTTTCGAAACCAACCTGAGAAATAAATCCGCTTTGTTCTTTTCCCAGAAGATTCCCAACACCCCGGATTTCCATATCCCTCATTGCAAGATTAAATCCCGAGCCCAAATCCGTATATTCTTCAATTGCCTGAAGTCTCCTGATTGCAGTCTTAGTAAGTTTGCCGATAGGAGGGGAAATAAAATATGCATATGCCTGAACGTCACTTCTGCCAACCCTTCCGCGCAACTGATATAATTCCGACAATCCGTACATGTTCGCATTATTAATAATAATTGTATTAACATTCGGAATATCGAGACCAGATTCGATTATCTTTGTACAGAAAAGTACATTTAATTTTTTCTCAATGAAGTTAACGACTATGTCTTCAAGTTCATTTCCATCCATCTGGCCGTGAGCAATGCCGATTCTGACGGATGGTATGCGGTCTTTTAGCTTATCCGCAAGAACATATAAATCCGAAATCCTGTCGTTAACAAAATAGACCTGCCCGCTGCGCTGAATTTCTTTTTTTATAATATCCGTAATTGCGTTCCAGTCGAGATTGATTATTTCGGTGATAATAGGTTTCCTGTTCTTTGGAGGGGTATTTATAATTGATAAATCCCTAGCTCCGAGCAGTGAGAAATTTAATGTGCGCGGTATTGGTGTTGCCGTTAATGTAAGAGTGTCGACGTTTGGTTTTATTGCACGCAGTTTTTCTTTTGCTTTAACCCCGAAACGCTGCTCTTCATCTATGACAAGTAATCCGATATCTTTGAATTTAATATCCTTCGATAAAATTCTATGCGTTCCTATTATAATATTGATTTTTCCTTCTTCCAGTTTTTCAAGAATTTCTTTCTGCTCTTTTTTTGAATTCAATCGCGATATGCATTCTACTTCCACCGCATATGATGATAGTCGATCACGAAAAGTATTATAATGCTGAACTGCCAAAATTGTTGTCGGGACAAGTACTGCAACCTGCTTATTGTCCAGCACTGCTTTAAATGCTGCCCGGACTGCCACTTCTGTTTTCCCGAATCCGACATCACCGCAGATTAACCTGTCCATCGGATTACTCAGCTCCATATCCTGTTTGACATCCACTGTCGACTGATACTGGTCCGGTGTATCTTCATAGATAAAACTTGCCTCCAGTTCTTTCTGCCAGTGTGCGTCAGGTGAAAAGCTGAATCCTGTTTCGGTTTTTCTTTTTGCATAAAGAATTATCAAATCCCTAGCAATATCCTTTACCCTTTTCTTTGCCCTCTCTTTTATCCTGTCCCATTCACCTCCGCCTATTTTCGTTAAGGCAGGGGATACACCCTCACCTGCCGAATATTTTTTTATCAGGTTGACATAATTCATATTCAGGAAAAGCGTATCTCCGCCTGCATATGCAAGTTTTACAACTTCCTGCCAGTTATTTCCAACCTTTATTTTTTTTAATCCGGAAAAAATTCCTATTCCGAAATCCCTGTGCACGATAAAGTCTCCGGGGCGCAGTTCCTTTATCTCCTCGAATGTAAGACCTTTGAAAACTTTTCTTTTGCGCTTAAGCTGTCTGAAATATCTTCCGAAAATCTGATGTTCCGTATACAATGTAATTTTTGCATCCGGAAAAACGAATCCGCTTTGTATAGAATCCGATAAATAGCTGATATCCGATTTATTCAGAACGGGTGCGATATTATCACCGAGCAAATTGGATTCATAATCCTCAAGCAGGCTTTTTATCCTTTCCGACTGGTGTTCATCGGAACACAATATATTTACACTAATTCCGTTTACCAATTGCCCGGAAACATTTGTGTATAATAATCTGAGATTAGAATGAAAATCAGGCTGGGGAAAAGTATTAAAGTTAATCTCAGCCAGGGAATATTCACTTACAAATTGGCCTGATGGCAGTCTTGAAATAAATATACATCTGTTCTCAGGAAAAATATTATTAAAAGATAAACCATCTAAATAATTCGAAATAATCTCAGGTTCATCGATTAAAATGACTGCATCGCCCGGAATGTAATCCAGGATATTACTTGTGGATTCCGACTCTTCAAGTTCTTTTTCGGATGAAATATTTATTCCGATTTTTATGCTGTTCAGCTCTTTCAGCGATCGTTGAGTCGTTATGTCAAATTCCCTTATGGATTCTATTGTCTCTCCGAAAAATTCAATTCTTATAGGTGAATCATAATTCTCCGGAAATAAATCAACTATGCCTCCGCGTACCGAAAAATCCCCGGCTTCTTCCACAAAATCTTTTTTTTCGTAATTATAATCATTTAGCTTCAGAATAAGCTCTTCGAAAAGATATTCGTCGTTTTTTTTGAGCTGAACTAAAGAGTCTTTGAATCTTTCTTTGGATATAATTCTTTTTCCCAGACTTTTTGCGTTAATCAAAATGATAAATTCATCATTATCGGTAAGATATGAAAGAGACTTTGTGAATTCTTCACTTTCCGCAGTGTTATCGGTCTGGTAAACCGAAATATACTCGCAATCACTGATAAAACCGAGGTCATCTTTTAACAAAGATATTTTTTCTGCTTCATCGGTAATTACAACAATTTTTTTATTTATCTTTAAATAACTATAGTCCAGAATGAAAGAAAGAAAAGAACCGTTAATGCCCCTTAGAAACAGGTTCCCGTTTTTTGCTTCTTCTTTTAAAGATTTAAAAAATTGACTATCGTATATTTTTGATTTGATATTATTCAGCATTGTAAAAAACTTTTGAAAATATAAGGTTTGACATATTTACGTATTCAGCCACGGTAATATTTTCGGCGCGTTTGGTAAAATCAAAAAACATATCAAAATCATCAAATTCAAGATCCAATTCTTCGAATAGGTCTTTTAAGGAGTTTTTCAGTGTCTTTCTTCTTTTTCCGAAAGATGAGCGTGCGAGTTTTTTAAATATCTCTTTATTTAGCGGGATATTTTCTTTTTCGGGATATGTAAGTTTAACAACACTTGATTCAACTTTCGGTTTCGGAAAAAAAACCGTAGGCGGTACGTTGAATAATATTTTAGGACTGCTGAAAACCTGTGTCTGCACTGACATTATGCCGTAATCTTTTGTATGCGGGACGGCAATTAATCTTCGCGCAAATTCCTTTTGCAGCATTAATACTGCGCATTCTATCATATCCATATGGTCAAAAAGTTTAAATAATATTTCCGATGCAATATTATACGGGAGGTTGCCGATTATCTTGACAGGTTTTTTGAACCCGAGCAGGTCGAACTTTAAAAAATCTTCATTAATTATTTTACCCTTATCGCCGTAAATTGCCTCTAATTCTTCGGACATACTTTTATCTATTTCTACAGCAATGTAGTTTTTGCAGAATACTGCAATGTGTTTTGTTAATGCTCCGCGTCCCGGTCCGATTTCTATTACAGTATCGGTTTCCTTCATATCAAGCTGGCTTACAATTTTTTTCGATATGTTATCATCGACAAGAAAATTTTGCCCGAGAAATTTTTTAGGCCTGTAAAGTTTATATTTTTCTTTTGTTCTCAATTTTAAATTATTTTGACGGAATCAATATCATTTTATTTTTTAATTTTGAGAAATCTTTTGATACAACTGTCTTATATTCCCCGTTAATCCACATTCTGGTCTGGTCTTTGTAATGAATGTGATGAGGCTGTCCGGATTGCCCTGAAGGGAGAATAGAAAGATAGGAGGAAACGTCAGACATATCTATAATAAAACGCATCGAGGCTCCGAGATAACTTTCAAATTCGTTTTTTTCCAGAGATGAAGAAAAACTATACTCTGAGTTTGCAACAGTCGTTCCGCTTCCGCCTATTTCATAAGGTCCGATGTTCAATACAGGGTTTAATGCGGAAACAATTCCCAGAGGATGTCTGATTATAACTTTGTGAATATCTCCCCAGTACCATTTCATGTAGTCCTCTTTATTATATTTTGCTTTCAGATTACTTATTGCTTCTTTAAAACTCAATCTTATTATATCGTTTCTTGTCTCGGGTTTTCCGCTGTTGCCAAGAATATCGAACATCCACGAATTCGCTTCCTTTAGCAGTTTTGAGGTGTTTCTAACCGGAATATTTTTCAGGAATATATAATTATCGAAAAGCTCGTTTCCAAGTTTATTTTTATATATATTTTTATACAATACGATCTCATATTCAGCAAACACCGTAGCGGCAGGGCTGTAAAGCTTCATTTCGTAATCCCATTGCTTCAGCAGTCTTAGAAAATCCTTCTCGTCTCGGCTTATATTTATCGTATCTTTATATGCTTCAAAAATATAAGAACAGAATTCTTTTGCCTGAAGGCTCTTTACATCATTCTGAATCAATTTGAATTCGTTTGCATTGAAATTATTCCTCAACTTTAAAATCTGTTCAATACGCTCTGCACGGTAAGGCGGTTCATAAAGATTTGAGATATAATGCTTATAATCTTTCTGCGGTTTGTTATTTGCGGTCACAATATACTCTTCTTTAGGATTGAATGACTGCGGCAGTTCATCGAAATCAAGATACGCCGTCCATTCAATTTCCCCGTTCGACGGGTACATTGCCTGGTTGTCATTTGTCATATTCTTCCTCACGGGTATTTTACCTGCGGCGTGATAGCCTATATTTCCCATCGTATCGGCATATACAAAGTTAGATGCAGGAAGGTTAAAATCTTTCAAAGCATTTTTAAAATCATTCCAGCTGGTTGCATTATCCAGCTTGTAAAAGCAGTCAATCTCGTCGCTGAAATCAAATCCTGACCAGCGGAAAGTAAGCAATTCGTTCGGTGCGGATTTGAAATTCTGGTTATTAGTAAAACCTGTCTTACCGAGATTTGAGATTACAGGTCCAATCTTGGTATGGTAAACAGGGAAATAAATTTCGTCTTTTATGTCTTTAATCTTTATACTTTCAACTGTGCTGTCGATGGTGTAAGAAACACTTTTATAAATATATTTATTGTGATTCGAGGAATCAATTTTCAAAATGTAAAAATCCGCATCATCATTCATCAGGTTTGTTATTCCCCAGGAAATGAAATTGTTATAACCGATAGCTACGCCCGGAACTCCGGGTATTGAGAATCCTCCGAAGAAAAAATTGTTCGATTTGTTAATCAATTCCACCTCATACCATTTCGAGGGAGACTGCAAAACAAGATGCGGGTCGTTTGCAAGAATAGGTTTCCTGTTCTCGGATTTTTTACCGCTTATCACCCAGGCATTGCTTCCTATATGTGTTCCCTTCAGGCCGAAATAATTTCTGTAATCGAGATTTGTCCGGAAAAAATCCTGTCCTAAATCAGATAATGTTTTATAACCATTTTCAATTTTTATATCCGATATCTTTTTTAGACTGTCCGTGGTTTTTAAATTTTCGTTTGATTTTTTATCTGCAGGAATTATAAAAGGTGCATCTTCGGGATAGTTCGGGAAAAAATCTTTTGCTTTTTCTATGCCCCATTTCTTAACAATTTCACCGAACATAAAATCCGTATACCAGGCAAGGTTCAGTTCCCATCCTAAGAGTCTTACCAGCATTATCGAATGCTCCGGTTTCCAGATTTCAGGTTTGTAATTTAATACATCAAACTCGAACGGAAGTTTTTTAATGTGAGTATTTATGAAATAATTGACCCCGTCGCAATAACTTCTTAAAATATCCTTTGATTTCGGAGAGAGGTTCTGGTAGAACTGGTAAGAAATTTTATCTATGCCTATTGTCCTGAATAATTTATCATATTCGACTGCATCTTTTCCGAAAATCTCTGCCATCCTGCCTTCGGCTATTCTGCGGTACAAATCCATCTGCCACAACCTGTCCTGTGAGTGAGTATAGCCAAGTGCAAAATATAAATCGTTTTCATTATTGGCTTCTATGTGCGAAACACCGAAATCATCACGATAAATATTCACATTTTCACTAATTCCCGTGGCTTTTAAACTTCCGCTTTCGGGATAAAAAGATTTATTGGAAAGCTGCTTGAATAAAACAAAAAGTGTAACTACTATAGTAGTAATTATTAATATAACACCTGCTGAATTTTTTACGTATGGGTTTGTCTTCATTTTTTATCAAAAACTAAAAATTGTTAATTAAGATTAAAAAATAAAGGCAATATTACTGATTACACTGATTGCTCTTAATTCGCTGATTACTGATTCATATAATTAGTTAGCTTCTTAATACTCTTAAGATTCATAATATTTTTTGAAAAAAATCATAAAAAAATACCCTGTTGATTTTTAACAGGGTATTTATAAATTTTATGATTACGATTGATTTCCAGTGCAATCAGAGAAATCAGAGTAATCAGTGATACTACTTGATTAAGAGCATTCGTTTTATATCCGTGAATCCGTTGGATTCGAGCCTGTAGAAATAAACACCGCTCGAGAGTTCGATACCGTTGAAATCAACGGAATATTTTCCCGGTGATTTAATTTCATTTACAAGCGTTTTCACTTCTCTTCCTAAGATATCATAAACCTTCAGCATTACAAGGCCTTGTTTCGGTATATCGAAATTGATCCTTGTAACGGGATTGAACGGGTTCGGGTAATTTTGAGATAATGAATATTTAGCAGGCACACTGCTCATGTTTGAATTCGTTCCTGCTACCAAACTAAATGTAAAACATGTATTTGCTCTTGCTGTTTGTGCTGTCGGAGCGTTAAATGTTGTACAGGCAGTGGAAATATCGTGATATTCAGAATATTCCATACCTGTTGCAGCAGTTCCAAGAACTGTTGCTGCAGTTGAATAAGAAGTATTACCAAAACAAACTTCAACCATTATATTGCTTGTTCCATTCCATGCGAATGGTGTTTGCAAATCAATATACTGCCAGCCTGTTCCGGGAACCGTGTAAGTACCTGTATATACATTTGTCCAGCCTGTCGAAGTAAATCCTGAAAGTGTTGTAAGTGCAGTATTCTGCATATTGATATTAAATCCGCTCATTGCCTGTCCGCCGACTGCAGAAATCTGGAATCCTATCTTTGTAATTATACCTGGTCCGCCCTGGTTAGATAAAATTTCCGCTGCAGTATAAAGGAACTGAGTTCTGTTTCCGTACCAGTAAGTATTAAATGGTCCGCTTGCGCTTCCCATTGCAATTGTTCCGTTTCCAATACAGCAATTGGACTGGGCTATAATTGCAAAATTATAAAGTGCAGTAGAGTCCCTGTTATGATTTGAACTTATATCCTGTGCAACGATTCTGTAATATATTGTATCGCCGTAATTCACATCAGCCTGCACTGAATTAAATGCTCCGGCATATGTTGTTCCAGATGTATTTATTAATTTAAATCTTTTTGTTATACCGCTGTAATTTTTCTTCCAGGTTACCCATGATGAGTCAACACCAATGTTATCCGTTACAGTACAGGTAACTGTTGCAGGCCATGCCACTTTTGGCGTATTTCCGATTGCTGTATGTGTAATGACGGGTTTTTCAATATCAGTGCTTGCTGTAAACGAGAAATAATTTGCTGGTGCGCCGCCCGGTAATATTCCGATTCTGTTCATTGTATCAATAGTTTTCATATAGTATTTATATGTTGCAGGTGAGCCGTTTCCGGGGATGCTTGCTGTCCAGTTATTACCTGAAGTATTTGTCATTACAATACTATCAAATGAAGTTGATCTTGTCCAGTACAATTTTGTCATTCCCGGTTTCAAAGGAGCATTTGCCACTGTAATTGCACAATTGACAATATATGGACCTGCAAGATTTTCTGTGTTTGGCAAAGGATTATGCGAAATCGATGGTCCGAGCGGAACGCCTCTCGTGAGGAGCAATGAGCAATCACCGATAATATTATACTGTTCCATTAGTTTTAATCCTTCGCCAGAGCTTCCGCCGTTTATATCCATAGCTTTCATTACCCCGAAGAAACATATTGCTCCTGCAGTCGTTTTTCCCTGCCTTGCAAAAAGTCCCATTGCGTAAGCCTGCATATCACAGGGGGGAACCCAGCTTGCATTTGTGGATGCGCCGTAAACCGAAATGCATCCTTTAGGATTTGCCGTATCACCTGCTCTAACTAATGATTCAGCAAGGCATTCATTAAGAGTAAAATTACCGTTTAAACACGCTACATCAATCAGGAATGGGTCTTTCCATCCGTTTGCAAGTTGATATGAATTTGTTGTTGAAAATCCTGTATTGCTCCAGGAAGTTCCCGAACCGTGACCAATATAGTTTAAGACATATCTTCCGCCATTAAGTGCATTGATTAAATCCTGCGGTGTTGCAACAGGTCCGTTAATTTTATCGACCTGTGTAAATCCGTGTGTCATTAAAGTATCTCTAATCCAGTTCATTCTGACGGAATCTGCATAAGCAGGTGAACCGCCAACATCAGGTCCGCCTATACCGACACCTTTTGTAAACCACGGGTCGCCAACCTGTATATCTCTTTCAAATTTTATTAATTTCTGGGCAACATAAGAAACGCTTGCCGCTGTCTGACAGGATATTCTTGAAATAAATGCGTCCGGATATGCATCTGTTCCTGCCAATTTTACATAGCAGGGGTCAGATGGTGCTGATTCATATACACCGCTCATTGTGGGAATATCTGCAACATCACCGACTAATACAATATATGTAACGCTTCCCGAAGAATTATACATGTTCTGTATGTATGTTTTAATTGCAGTATTGCCTGAACCTGTAACGGTCGGATATTCGGCGACTGTTACATTCAAACCTCTTTGCTGTTTCCACTGTACAAAAGGTGTAATTGCACTCATATAAGCAGTAGGGCAGATTACAAGCATTTTACCCGGTTCAGCAATTGAATCGAATCTTGAACCGTCAACGCCATAATTCATAAATAATGTTCTGTATATCCCTGTGAAATCCGCCGAGACACCAACAAACGGCTGCATCCTGATTAACGGATTGATTACCTGTTTACTGAAGTCCTGAGTTAATTCAATTATATACTTTGTGTAAATTCTCAATATTCCTTTTTTAGGATTGTATTGAACAGGATTAAACTGAATTGTCATTCCTCTTAAATCCCTAACAACATACGGGTCATTTAAAACTATATTATTTGAAGGGAACCAGGCATCCTGATTGTAAACTGCACCGAATGTATATGGTATAGAATTCGGGTCTATATCTCTTGTGAAATTTCCCTTCGAAGGCATAATTGCCTTCGTGTTTATTTCATAATATTCCTGGCTTACAACTCTGAAATTGAATTGTGCATTATCCGGAATCACAACGCTGTTGCAGTAGTTCGGCAGCTGTGGATTTCCTTTTTCCATAATCGAGCTCATACCGGGAGAACTTATATTCGCATATATGTTTCCGTTAATTTTTATATCCTCCTGATAAAATCCCCCAAAATTATATTCGATTTTTATCGACGAGGAATTGGATTGCAGTACTGTTGCTTTTATGCCCGGATTATCACCGACTTTTTGGGAATAAGCAGAACCGAAAAGCAATACTATTGCAATCAGTAAAAATAAATTTTTCATAAAAATATATTAAAGTGGGTTAAAATACTTTTTCATTTTCAAGTATAAAATTAGGGAAAGTAATATTAAAATGTAACAGAAAAATAGTTGGGGGAGAGAAATATAAAACTGCAAAATTGAATATGATTAAATGATTTAAATATTAAAAGATTGGAAAATTAGAAGATTAAAAGAATACTATTCTTTACTTAAAATTTATAACCAATACCGCAATTTACAAAAGTATAATTAATTAAATCAGCAAAAGGAAAAGACACAGCAATTAATCCTGAATTATTATTTATTTTCAGCATTAAGGATAAACTTTTATTAAAATTATATTGCATTCCGGCTTCTAATGATACACAGATTGGAACGGATTGATTATTAAAGCTATCATCACCATTTATATAATATAAACCTATTTTTGGAGATGCGAAAAATTCGAATTTTTTATCCTGAGGAAAAAAGAATTTTGGTCCGACTACAAGTTGTAAATATGTATTCGCTCCCCCGATTTTTTTATCAGTTCCTTTAGTAAAAGCAATATCAATATCTAAGTTTATTGATTCTGATTTAGAGGTCGTTTTTTGAAGCTTTAAATTATAATCAATACCTGAATGTTTATTATTTGATGATATAGGAATAAAAACACCCGGAGAAAAATAAATCGAATATGAACTTTGAAATTCATAACTGCTAATATCTAAACTCCAATAATGTAAAGAATCATCAGATTGAACCTGTGAATATATAGAAGTAATAAAAAACAGCAAAAAGAAAATTAATAATTTATTCATAAATTAAAATTGATAACCTATTCCGCAATTTATTAAAACGACAGCTCCAATATCAGAACTTCCTCCCATCATACCGATTTTGAGTTGAGGAGAATTTTTAAGTTTGCAAAACGCGGAAAAATTATTGTTAAGTTTATACTGTCCCCCGATTTCAAATGATATGCAGGGAGTCACTTCAGTTTGATTTGCTCTTTTTCTTAAAGAAAGTACGCCTAATCCGGTAGTGCAGAAAAGTTTCAGTTTTTCATTTAGCGGAAAATAAAATTTAACACCTGCTGTGAGCATCATATAAGTATTCCACTTTGAAGAATATGAAACCCATTCATTTCCGAACCAATGTTCATCTCCGGGAGTGACCGTATATGCAATGTCATAATCCAGGCAAAGAGAAGTGTTTTCCTTATAATTCCACTGCACTCCAAGCCCAACTCCGAATCCCAATCTTTTTTCAGTATCCAGATTAACCGGGATAAACAATGAAGGTGAAAGATTTACAGAAAATGTCTGCTTGTAAGGGATTAATGCCGCATTATTATTTTGCGAATAGCAGGGAATAGTGCAAATTAAGAATAATAAAACTATTACTTTGTTCATAACTTAAAAAGTATAATTTACAAATGATATTTAATTCTTTCACGTTACCAAGCCGGAGCCTGCCGCGGCAGGTAACGAGCATTAAAAAAATTAAAGCCGGATATTTATTCCGCTATTAATTTGTAAAAAAGTAAAAATATCTCCTTTTTCTAATCCGACTCCTGAATAAGAATTATGTTTTATTTTAGAAACTAAAGATACTTTATTTGATAATCTATAAAGAAAACCCGTCTCAATTGAAAAACAAACAGGTAATAGCGAAGTATATTCATATCCGTTTTTTTCATCCTGAATGGTCATTATACCTAACTGAGTTGTTGCAAACAAACTGAAATCTTTATAATTATAAAAATGAAATTGCGGACCAAATTCTAACCGCATAATATATCTGCGTTTTATCGGGTTATAATAGTAATATGATGCGGCTGCTTTAGTAAAGATTAAATCATAGTCCAGACAAAGAGAAATCAATTTGGAAATATTATTATGAATACCTATGGAAAATCCCGGAGCTGTGTAATATTTTTCATCAAAATGAATCGGAATAAATGCCCCTGCCATTAAATTCAAAGAAACTGATTTCTCGAATTTCATGTCATTATAATAAGAGGAATTGTTATTCGGCAAATTTTGTAAATCCGGATTATTTATTTGAGCAAATGAAGTGACGGAATAAAACAACAGGCATACCAATATTATTTTTCCCATAATTGTATGTTGAAAGTGGATTTGTTTAATATAACTTATGATATATTGCTAATAATGTCAAGAACAAATAAAGCATAAAAAAATCCCTGCCGATTTCTTAACAGGGATTTAAAATTGATATACAATTCCTCCATTTGCAAAAATGTAATATCCGAATCGGGATGTGTTATATCCGCTTTCAATCCTGGGGTTATTAGTAATTTTAAATAGAAATGAAAAATTATTATTAATTTTATATTGCATCCCTGCGTCAAATGAAATACTCAGCGGTAAAATTGTTAGAAAGGATAAACTTAATTTTCCCTCATCTGTTGTATATAAAAATATCCCGACTTTAGGACCAACAAATAATTTGAAATTTTTACTTATCGGAAAATAATATCTTGGACTAAACTGAATCTGCAAATATGTTTGTTTAGTAAAAGCTAAATCAATATCCAAACATAATGACATTGTGTCAGGTGTATTCTTTTGAAATCCAAAATTATAATCAATCCCGGTATTTTTTTCTTCATTTAATCTAACAGGAATAAAAAAACCAGAAGTAAAATATACTGAATAAGAACTTTTGAAATTACTGTTTTTCTCATTCAAACTAAAATTTGATTGTGATTCATCATACTTGATTTGTGAAATAGAAACGACGGAATAAAACAACAAGCATACCAATATTATTTTTCCCATAATTGTATGTTGAAAGTGGATTTGTTTAATATAACTTATGATATATTGCTAATAATGTCAAGAACAAATAAAACATAAAAAAAGCCCTGTTGATTACTCAACAGAGCTTAAAATTTTTCTTTTACTAACTACAAACCAATAACCACTAATACTATATCTCTTTAAGAATCTTTACTGCTTTTTCGGGTGTTAACTTTGTGAAAATTTTATCGTTTACCATCATAGCGGGACCCTGGTCACACATACCGAGACAGTTGGTATATTCCAGCGTGATTTTCTTGTCCTTGGTGGTTTCGCCGATATTAATTTTGAGTTCTCTTTTTATTGCTTTTTCGACTTCATCTTTTCCCGATATATCGCAAACAATTGTTCTGCACAGGCGGACAATGTTTTTACCCTGCGGTACGCAATGAAGGAAAGAATAAAATGAAATTACGCTGAAAACCTCAACCGGATGTATATCGAGCAGGCGTGCAACTTCCTGCTGTGCAAAATCCGAAATATATTTGTGGTCTCTCTGGATTGCCTGAAGAATGGGCATCAGTGCCGAGCGGTCTTTTCCGTGCAGTTCTACCAATGCTTCTATTTCTTCTGTCATTGAATTTTTTTCTAATACTAACATATGTCCTTTAATTATTTTTTTAAAAGTGCTTCAACTTTTTGAATTAAAAGGTCGGGAGTTATCGGTTTTTCGACGAAATCGTCAACCGGGACCATGTCGCTTTTGCCAAAATCCATTCCGACTGTTTTTGAAACTGAAGTGTACATCAAAATTGGTGTTTTAATGTTCTCTCTCCTGAATCTTTGAGCGAGGAAAAAACCGTCATCGGGTTCATCCATCATTACGTCAAGAATTATTAAATCAGGGTTGTTTTTTTTTACGGTGTCGTATCCGTCTTTAGGGTTACTTGCTGAGATTACCTCATATCCTTTTGCGTTCAAAACCAGTGTACTCGCTTCGCGGATATCCGGGTCATCGTCAATTACTGCTATTAAAGCCATAAATTTCCTCCGGTGAAATGTTTATTTTTTTTATATAGAAGAAGTTAAAATTTACAAAAAATCCAGCTTTTTTACTACTCAAAAATAAATCCTACTAAAGGATTTTTCTTTTTACATTGAAAGAGAGATTAAGAAAGAGTAATTTTGTATAACAAATCATAGATATGACC
>Ga0224522_1000350_pt1 | contig 16782 bp, 36 predicted proteins | sample CFST25metaG_FD_182733 | JGI IMG/M metagenome (GOLD analysis project Ga0224522, IMG submission 182733) | Peat soil microbial communities from Stordalen Mire, Sweden - C.F.S.T25 | ecosystem: Environmental > Terrestrial > Soil > Wetlands > Peat | place: Sweden: Norrbotten County, Stordalen Mire...
GCCCACACCTCGTTCATCATCGAGTCGGTGCGGACACCGGAACCCATGTCGATGCCCGTGGTCATCTCACTGAACCCAGTGCAGACCGGGATCATGGACTCAAAGAGTTTGAAGCACTCCAGGAGGTGCGGGAGGTTGGACGGGACAGTGAAGAAGTCGATGGGCTTGCCATTCGGACCTTCCTTACGCGCCGTGCCCTTGTTCCGGTAGATCCAGGTCTTGCGACCCTTGATGGTCAGATCCTTGTTCTCAACCGCGCCGGCGTCGATCATGGCCTGGAACCCGGAGGTATCAGCCAGAGCATCGTCAATCGACCGGACGATGTTGATGAGCATCTCGGTGCATTCCAGAGCAGCCTCGCCAGCACCGATCCCGAAGATCGAAGTAGGGTCGCGGCGGAAGGGGATGAAACTGACCGGCATCCTCTTGGGCTGGAACTTCCGCTTGCTGATCTTGAGAACATGGTCCCCGCAGAACCAAATCTCCCACATGGAGTCGGTCATCACCTTGGTCTGCTCGGCATCAAGATCCTTGATCTTCGGGAACTTCTCCCCGAGATCCTTGAGGGCTTCTGCCGTCAGGAGCCCGACCCGCATCCAGACGATGAAGCGGTTCATCGTGATGTTGTTCGACACGCCCTGGTTGCTCAGGCTGGTCTGATTCGGGGCCGTCTCCCACTTCTTAAGGTTCCCTGCCCAGTTGCCGTAGGGCATGTCCAGCAGCAACTCAGCCAGTTCCTCGTTGATGAACGTGGGGTCATCCTGTAGGGACCGGATCTGGTGCGCGGACATGACATGGTGGAAGTAGACATATTCAAGATCCTGTGCCCTGCGCCCATTGGGATCGGGGTAGACATGCTTGGGATCGTAGAACTTCCACATGGGCTTGAGTTTGTCGGACTCATCAATCGTCTCGTCGCCATCGGCCCAACGCAGACGCGGTTCGCTCAACTGGACGGGGCCGTAGGCAACGGCTGAACCCAGGGACGCCATGAACTCGCAGGTATCGTCCATGAGGTTTTCCATTTCCATGGCCTCGGACTGATCCTCGATTTCCTCCCGCAGCCTAGAGATCCGCTGATCCTCAAGATGATCGTAGTCACCCTGCCCGTGTCGGGGCGAAGCCTTTATCTCCCACGGACGGCCTTGGATGGGCCAAACGTGCTTGAATAGCTTCGCCTTACCGACCTGGACGATACGAGGTAGACGCCTGTAGAAGAACGTCGATTCCTCGTAACCATCGGGCGGTTCCTGGACATCCTTGCCAGCAAGATACCGCTCGACCTTGATCCACTTGTATTCCTTGGGAAGCCGGCCACTCTCCGCGAAGTCGATTTCCTGATTGAACTGACCGACCAACTTCTCGATGGCAGAGATTTGCTTCTCCTCCATCATCGGTTGTTCGCCAACCGACTCGTCCTGCTTCTCCGGGGCACCTTCCCCATACATGGGCGGGGTGATCGTCATCATGCCGTTGGTGGGTGTTCCAGGGACTCTTGCGGGAGCCATCGCGCTTAGACCCTGTGACAAATCCGCCATACCGTCCCTCGCGTCAAGGGCACTTACATAGTGTCCCTCCCGCAACGATACGGCTTCCAATCATGAATGTCCATAGGGTCATCAAAATCTTCCGATTCTTTCCATGGCGGTATCTCATCTAAACGGTGGGCATGTTCGTGTATACCCATCACCGCATAGCGCAAAGAAGTGATGATGTCATAACGCAACTCTGGTGTTTCCGTTTTTGGGCCCTTACCGTCCTTGTCCCAGCCATACGACTCATACTGCTCGATGAGACTCCGCAGGTTCTGGCTGATAAGAAGCCGCTTCTCCTCGAAACGGTTCCACATGGCACCCATGCCCGTCTGGAAACAGTTGTCGGCCTTGATGTATTTTCGTCGTGGTTCCTCCAGGTCCGCAAACTCGGGACCGTGGGCGCACTTCCAGAACTCCTCCAGCACCTTGTCGCCGGAAGCCTGGTTCACCTGGTTGGAGGCAGGGTCGATCATGAACGTCATGTTCTCGCCCCAGGACTGCAACTGAGCATGGTGATAGAGCGGAGGGCGTTCCGTCTGCTCGTAGGTTGCGTAGCAGTAGACCACATCGCTCATGGGGTCCCAGGCAAGCGCAGCCGCAGCCGTGGGGTGACGCCAGCCTACATCAAGACCGCCAAGATACTTCCAGCGGGACGAGATCGAGATCCGGTTGGGGTTGTAGAGGATCTTGTCGGCAGAGAACGGGAAGATGAGCCCACTGTTCTGCGTAGCCCTGCCCTCGGTTCTGGCCAGGAGCATGGCTGGGTTCGACGCATACAAACGGGCGATGTTCGCCTTCTCCGTCTCGTCAAGGTGCTTGGCGTCCCGGTGGGTCAGGTAGCGCAACTCGATGAGATCCTGCGGACCTTGCTGGAGGAACTTGACCGTGGGGGTCACGCCATCCAGGGGGCACATGGACAGGAGGATGCGTCCCTTGTTGTCCATGACACGGGCGACCATCTCCATGAGGATGTCCAGAGGCGGTTCCTCATCGATCCAGACCAGATCGCCGTTCCACGCAGCGAGGGCCTGACGATCCATCTGGTGTGACTTGAAGGAGATCGTGCTAATGGTGTCCGAAGGAACGTGCTTCACCCGCACGGTATCAAACAACCCTGACGGAGCAGACTGGCGCGTAGGCTTGCCAATGATGTATTTGGCTGGGATGAGCGCATGGATACCCGGCTTGTCCGTCCACCCTGGACGCTCGGGGTCGGTCCCAAACAACTTCCTCTGGCAAGCATCACGGGTATTGGCACCGGTGTCACCCATCACCCAACAGTCGATGCCACGGTTCGATTTTGGGCCAGTATACCAGTCTGGATATAGACCAGTAGCATCCCATGCCACGCTGTAAGCCATACCGTGAGTCTTGCCAGAATTGCTGACTACAATGGAGTTAGCCACAAATGCATGGTCTGGATGGTCGATGCACAGGTCCATCGTTGTTTCGATTTCCATCTCACCGATGAACTTGAGATCGGACAGGATGGGGCACCCATTCTTGTCTCGGACAATGACCGGGAGTTGCTGGAAGGACGCTCTCTTGACTCTGGCCCATCCAGTGCGCCCCGTGGGGTAGATGACGGCAACCTTGTGCCGTGCCGAACACTCCAGGACACCCTGCGAGTGCTTGAACAGGAGGATCTGCATGGGGGGATTGTGGAACACCTCACTCACTCTGGCCGGCACGAATGCCTTGAGGGTGAAGTCGTAGGCCATGACCATATCCCCGACCTGGGTGTTGATGAGCGTCTCGGTGGTGCCATCGGCCATGAGGATGTCGGAAGTCTCACGCAGACAGCGGTTCGCACCGAAGCAAGCCTTGATTTTCTTGAAACTATTGAGAACTTCCTTCTGTGGCACGTATGGATCTTTGGCCACACCGATGGTCAGGAAGGCAGACTCGGCCTCCAGGGCGAGGAACGCTTTGGCGAGTCCCAACCCCTCGCTGATACCCGAAAGACCGTCATGCCTTGGCATCTACTCTCCGTTCTCGGTGATGGCCTGTCCGTTCTTGAATCCAGGCATCTGGAAGCCGCACACCGAAATGATGGGCTTCGACTCGCCACCGCAGACCGTGCATCGGTGCGGTTCCTCGCGCTGGTCCATCCTGCGGAACAGGTCATCAACACGATGACACTCGACGCAGCGATAAGCATAGATGGGCATTTCTACCTCACAGATGAAGATTTTCAGTCCACTCGTCCTCAACCGGGACGGGCGTGCCCTGCATCCCCAGGGTCATCGGGTCAACCTCTGGCGTTTCCTCAACGACCGTCTCCACGATCTCTGCGTCCTCGCACGGGATCTCCACCTTGATGCCAGTGCGCTCCGCGATCATGTCCTTGTGGGCAACCAGGATCGACCGGAAGCGGCTCCAGGTTTCCTCGCTGGAGAGGTTGTCCAGGTTATGCGTCACATCGATCTGCTGCTTCTTGCCGTATTTCTTAGGGTTGAAGGCTTCGGCCAGTCTCATGCGAACGTCAGCCCTGATCTTGTTCTTGAAGGCAGTCTTGGCATCGGACGAGTCCACGATGTCAAGGGCCTGTTCCGCCAGGATGATGGCACGCATCTTCTCAGCCTGTTCCATCAGGTCCGCGAACGGCTTGTAGTCGGTCATCCACTGCATGAAGGTGCGCGGCTTGGGGAAGCCGGTGATGCCGAACAGGGAAGTGATGCTGTAGCCACTGGAAACCATGTCCAGGGACAGTTCCATGACGTTGGCCCGACCCAACTTGCGGTTGCCGATGGTCCACACATCCTGGGACTCGTTGCGCTGGAGTGCTTCCAGGGTCACTGGGACACGGAGATCGCCTTCCCCGAGACAGGCATTGTTCTGGAAGTAGCCAGACATGGCCTCCTGGATGGTCAGGGGCATCTGCCCTACCGTGTCCGAGATCGGCTTTGGGGAATCAGCCATCGTCATCCTCGTCACTGGACCTGTTGGGATAGTCGTTGTCGCGCCATGCGGACAGCGAATCGCGTTCACGATCCGCAGCCATCAAACGATACATCCCGATGGCTTCCATACTGGTGGCGTCATCCACACGCCTCTCAACCACGTTCATGGTCCCGTCCTGAGACATGGTTAGGATGAGAACCTGCCGGAAGTTGTCCACGTTGGTGGCAAGGTCCATGATCTGACCGATGAGGTTGTTCTTCTGGTAATTGGTCCACGCTATCATATGCGCCTCTTGAAAGAAATCGACTTGGACCCATCATCGGCAACGGTGACAACGACATCGTAGTAGGGATGAACGAACCCCTTCTCAATTTCTAAATCGAACTCGTCGGAAAAGCCTTCGTATTCGATCACTCCGCAATACTGGCACACGGCGCTCACTACCAGGACCCTAGACATGACATGGATGACCACCCTTGGGTCAACCCTGATGATGTCCGTGTCGATGCGAAACTTTCCAGGTCTGGTAAAAATCTCGTCCATGCTACTTGTCCTCCAGCGTCACCCAGGAACGGTTCAGCGCCAGGGTGGTTTTGGCGGTAGGGCCGGCGCTCTGTTCGATGAGTGTGACCAGGTTCTCCCGCTCCAGCGCACGCAGGGACCGGCGCAGGGTGATCCGACACATCCCCGTGGACGCAGCCAACTCCTCCATCTTGAACTGCACCTGATAGCCCTGTCCCATGGAGGCGATGCACAGGAACACCACTACCTCTCTCGGGAGTAGACCCTTGAGCATCTCTGCCCACTTCTTGCCATCCAGCCTGATGTTCATGGTTCTCCTTACTTCGGGTTGAGATACAGGGTAGCGATGAGATGGGCAGCTTCGGCCTCAGAAGTCAGGACTGCCTCCAGACCTTCCCGGCAGAGTTTCATTTTACGGGCGACACGGTGCCATGCTTCCTTCTCGACGGGCGTTCCGGTTACGTCAACCAAGTGGTCGATGATGGCTGTGTCTGCGTCCATATATGAATCTCCCTCCCAAGGTTAGGTCCAGGGCAGGGAGTATGCAACACAAAGTTTGCAGATTACCAGTCTGAGTCCTTGGTATAGGCGTCTCCGCGACCACAAACTGCTTCCCATAGAAAGGACAAGTAATGCCTGACCACGCCGAAGTGGACGCGCCACCGGGAGTGCCGGTCAAGTTCTTGGTTACGCTGGGCCATGCCATCCATGAACGACTTCCTAAGCAGTTGCTTGTGGATGTGCCGTGCCGTGATGGCAAGAATGAGATCGTCTCCCTTTAATGGACCCAAATCCTCAACCTCCATCAACTCCGCACCGATCTTCACCACCGGAGGGTTGAGTTTACGATGGTCGCTTGCTTCCCTGATCCTAACGAAGTTGTCGCTTCCAATCGGACGCATAATCACTCCTACCTGATGAACAGAACTGCGAGGATAAACCCAAACACCATAGTCAGAGCGATGAGCGATAAGGATTGGAGCAGCAGTTTCTTGCTCATGCTTCCTCCTCCCCTTCACGCATGATGCGTTCCCGTTCCGCGTAGTCAACGTGGTGCTTGGCGCAGAGGTAGTCGCTCATGGTGAAGATGCCCACCAGGTAGCCGATGAACAGACACGCCGGCCCGACGAACAGGATGACAATAATTGTTGGAATCATTTTCTCTCCGTTTTTGAAATTAAAAATTTAATTCAGGCATGACTTCATGCTCGATGGAGCGAATCCAGGCATCGGCAAGCCCACGGGGAACGCCATCAGCAAGTGCTTCCTGGAGTTGGATACACGGGAACGGCAACTGGTGGAACTCTGGCCAGCCCTGAAGGACGGAACCGCGCTTCGGGCCATAGATTTTGGCCGCAACCACAGGATAGGCCATGAGGGTATCAACGCTGCCATGGAACAGTGGACTGGGGGGGGTGAGATTCGGGGTGAAGGTGAACCACCTGGCGCGGCTCTGGTGAGGCTTAGCGTAGTGCATGGCGTCCATGCGCTGCTTCTTGAAGCCAGGGATGTCCAGTGCTGACACGTTCTCAAAGAGTGCCCGGTCGAAGGTGCAAGCCTCCATGACGGCCAGCAATTCAGGGAGAAGGTCGGGGAACTTCGGGGTTCGCATGGCCCTGGTCTTGGAACGGGTCTGGCAGGGGATACCACCAATGATGCCGTCGAAGTGCTGCCCACGGATGATGTCCGGCAGATCCTTGATGTCGGCACACAGATGCTTGAACTGCATCCCACCACAGAAGGCTTCATAGATGGCCCGCTTGTGGGGCATCAATTCACAGCCAGGGATTACCTCATGGCCGGCTTCGATCCAAGCCTTGTCCCACAGCCCAGCGGAAGTGCAGAGCGACAGGGCCCGCATCAGTTGCACCCAGGAGGGACGATGGTTTCAGCCAGGACTTCCTCGGTGTGATGGACATTCACCAGGATGAAGGTGAACTCGGGGTTGTCGGCGCAGAACTCCTCGTAGGTCATCATGGCGATGCGCTCACAGCCTGGACCTATCCATGACCGAATCGTTGAGTCGTGCCATCCCTCGGGGAAGGGTAGTCTCATGCGGAAGCGCAGTTCGATGGACTGGGTCACTTGGATTCCTCCTTTGGCTCGGGGATGATGCCGGCGTCACTGTCGGGGTAGGGCCAGGTCGCCTCGGTCCCACCCAGCGAGAGATACACGCTCTTGGTGATCCAGACGTAGCGGTTCTCTGTGGGGATGGTGGAGGTTGTGAGTGCCCGCCTCGCATCCTCAAACATCTTGAGCATGGTGTAGGTCTTGCCACAGCCACGCGCTCCAGTTGGGTGAATAACGATCAACTCAAGCGGGGTCCACTGGCACTCATCCACCCAAATCTTGTAGGGATGCTTTGCCTTGATCCGGCATGACCTGGTGTTGCTCATCAGAAGGGCTCCTCTCCAGGAAGGATGTCAAGGTCAGGGACAGGAAGGCCGGCGAATACCAACCTGGCGTCACGGAGGTTGCGACCCGTCCACTCCCTTGGACGAGCGATGTCAGGGTTCACCACGACCTCACCCCAGGAATCCTTGAACTTGCGGAGCAGATTCATGGACTCAAGCCGAAGGAATGCCTTCCGAAGATTGTCCCGGTCGATCCCGGACTTGATCATACCCGCGACATCGATCTTCACCCGATACTTCCCAAGGTTCTGCATCGCATAGGTCCACAACTGCCTGTCCAGTCGGTGGGAGATCCGCATAACTGCGTCCCAGTCAACAACATAGCCTGTAGGTCGGTCTCCCATCGTTGTCCTCCTAGCGGTAGATTCCTACCTGAAACCAGTGTCGGCCCAAAACTACCGCATGTCAAGGGAATCTGAATATTTTCTTTGCTGATACCAAACAAGACTGACTCTTTTAGTAGGAATACTCAAACCGTTACTCTCAGTAGGTCTACCAATGATTGGCATAGACCTTGCCACGCGCGCGCACGCGCTTTAGATAAAAGTACCTCGCGCTGCTCGGCAAAGATGGCTTCGCAAGCGATCCTTTCGGCAACCGACATCGGCACCTGACCCAAGCGACGAACCTGGTGGTCTTGGCCCTCTTCGGGCCGCGGTGTCTCCGGTCCTCATTACGCTGCGCTCCATTCCGGTCCTCGTCACATGCATGGAATCGCTGACGCGATAAAAGATTAAATGATTTTTCCCTGAAATCGTGAATAAATAAAAATGACCCGAAAACGCTGACCGGCGTAGGAGTGACTCCTATCTACGCTCCGCGCAGCAATCGCTTACGTTCCCCAGGCCACCCCCCTAGTCATTCCCTATATGCCAACAGGCGAATGCCTCCACCAATCAGGTGCAACTCTGGCATCCCGAGCGGCACGAATGACTCTAGGTGCAATGACAGCATCCCGAGCGGTACACCCCCCCACATGCACACGCGAGAGTGGGAAGGTGAAATGGGGCATCAACGCGATATGTTTTGCATCACCAAGATATGTCGTATCACACAGTGAGCCAAAGCCGGACTGATGTGCAACTGATATACATGCGGCTATATCACTGGCTGAAAGTTTACCCTACCCAAGTGTAACCTTTTTAGACAGTGGAACAATCTTGGTTGTGATAGTCGCTTCCGCGACTTATACAGCTTCGCCTCCAAACGGCGGGATCGCAGAGTGTGAGGGCGGACCTCCGATTGGTGGGCGGACGGGTTAGGGTATGGAAGGGCGCAGGATCACCTGATGCTCTGTCATAGGCGGGAATCCCCTGGCGGGTCTTCCCACCTGACCTGAAGGGTATGGGCACGGACTCCGTGCAAGGGTCGGACCTCCTTATGCTCCTTCGCTGCGCTCAGTCCGCTACCGGTCCTCGCCTTGCGCTGCGTCCTGATACCTGCGGGTCGGATACCTGCCGCTCCCGTTGGTCGCTGCCCCGCTTCGCGGTGAGGGGTAACTCATGGCCCCCGCTCGGGAGGCAGTGCCTCCCTCGCTGCCCCCGAGGCCGGCTTTCGCTTTGGTTGCGCCTGGCCTTCGTATTTTCGTGTGCCGTGGCGCGTCATGCGGTATGAGCCACTACTAAAATTAAATGTGTGTATTCATTAGGGTTACAAGGCCAGGTGACGCTGCGCGTCACATGAATGGACGCTGTGCGTCAAAAGCTGCTTTTGGAGCCAGATCCACCGCTAAAAACCTATACACTGTATAGGATTCTTCCCGATTGGAAGCCTTGAATCTGGCACGGGTCCTGCTTCTATAAAGTATCACCGGAGGATCTACCCATGAGCAACACGAATTACTACAGCACCTCCCCAAAGGATGTGACAAAGGATACCCTAAATGGCGCGGATATTTGCGTCATCAGCGGAACCTCCGAGTCCAGCGATACTCATACGCGCTATGGGTCCGGGACCGCCACGGTCAAAACCATCAAGGACCACCTTAGGATGGAACAGAAGTACCAAAACAGATGGGCCGTCCTCATAGTTGACGGCAAGATCATCTAGCGCCAGTACAGAGGGGAGCGGCCACCCAACCGCCGTTCCCTCCTGCACTCGCAGCCATCCACGGAGGAAACCATATGTTCTGCTTTGGTAACAACTCTCTCATCATTTCCGCCATGCGCCATTGGGCCGAATCGGAACGCAGGGGAGCCGACTGGGATCAGTCCCATATCTGCGAGTCCGGCACCACACAGGAATACGAGTGCCGGGAGGAAAACAACCGCAACCGGCGCAATCTGGCCCGTGTCCTGGACCATTCCATCGATCACTTCAAATCTATGTGGGGGAACGTATGATGTTCCGCCTCTGGTTCAATCTGCGCGAGTCCGATCCTGCCATAGCCTACCCTTTGACTCTCGGTGGTTCCAAGTGAACGTCTACCTTCCATTCTCCAGTCCAGACGAACAAACCGAGGCAGCATTCTTTATCGCTGCACTCGTCCGCCAGGGCGTCCTGTTTAACGCTCGGATCAACCATCAAGGGCAGATTGAAATCCAGTTCACTGGCGGATTCTAACCCTCACCCATCCCACAAGGAGTCACCCAATGCGAATTTTCCAGATCCTCCGAGCCCCCAATGATACCAACGGCAATCCGCGCCGTCTCACACTGGAATACTGCGCCCGGAATGGGAACCTCGTCATGGTCGCAGACCACGGATACCGTGGTGACTGCATCCCTTCCAGCAAGGCCGAGTGGACCATTGAAGATGGTTTCATCATCCTGCCTTCGGTAAACGTGTCCGCCTCCGAGTATGCGGATTATCGTGCCTCCGCTCGGGACTGTGGCGTTTGGAACCATAGCTAACCCTTCCACCCATTTCCCCCCCGACTTGCCGGATGCGTCCCGGCATTAGGGGCGTGAGGAGGCACCCAAAATGATCGTCGGCTTTAGCTTTGACTACAACTCAGGGACACCCAGCAGCACGCACACCACGGACGCATACCTTGACGGCATGAGCCCCGAATTGGTAGCCATCGGACACGCCATGGCCATGGATGACTATCTGGCCCATGGGTCCATGCCACGAGGCTATGACCACGTTCGCGTTACCGAGCGGTGATCTGTGGATTCCTTCGGCGCTACCCAGACGTTTTTGCCTTGGGCCGAGTATCAGCCACCCTTGCAGGTCATCCAACCGCAACCGCTCCCGGTGATCCGGGATTACTTCGGGGCCGAGCCCCAGGAGCCGAAGAAATGAGTTTGACCGATCATGTTCTCAAGGCCACAACGGCAATATCGCCCTACCTCGAAACCGGGAACCCGGACGAAGTGGACCGAAACGAAACCGCACTAGTGGACCTGCTGGCCGACCTCATGCACTGGGCCGAGTCCAAGAACGTGGACATGGACCTCTGCAGACGCCGTGCCTACCGCCACTTCTGCGAGGAACAGGAACAGGCATTTCCTGATTGAACATCTTCGTCTACCTCCTAACCGGAAAGGATGGCCTGTAATGACCATTTACCAATGCACCACGAAGGCAGGTATTCACTTTGAGGCACAGACCGAGAGTGAAGCCTTGCGCTACCTCCAGACGCACGGAGGAGGTGTTTACAGAAACATCCTGCACAACTTCTCAACGTCCATTGATCCCATGCCGGCCACCTTCCAAGTCGAAACCGATACCGAAACCATGCTGGACGGGTCCACCTACCGCGCCAGCCGTTCCTTCCGGGTGTTCTGATGAGCCGCATCGAAACAGAGTACGACCTCCATGCCGAATACACCTATGGGGAAACCAGGTGGCACAATTCCAGCCGCGCCACCTTGGAGGAATCCAAGGAACGCCTGGAGGAAATCCGCGCCAGGTTCGGGCCTCTGAACTTCGCCAGCATCACCCGCGAAACCTACCGCATCCAGCCGGGGGAATACTGCGAATCCCTGGAGTCCGTGGAAGTCTATCGGGAAGGCAAGGCGCAACGGTAGACCTGCCAGTAATGCCCTAGACGCCCCGGAAGGGGCCTTTAGGGTGTAAGACCATCCCAAGGAGGAACCGATGCAATTCACGCCCGAAACCAAACCCGAGCCCACGAGCATCTACGCGCACCGGCAGCTTCGCGCCGAACGTCTGGCCGACAACATGGCAACCGAGGTTTACCAGATCCTCGGGATAACCCTCGATGCGACCTTGCTACTCTGCGACTTCCGCGCCAGGTTGCTCCAGCTTGCCGCGATTTCCCGCGACAAATAACCAGCGTCCAGCCGGGGAATAATTCTTCCGTCACCTTGACATAATCCGCGAATAATGTATCCTGATACCAGACACAAAACACCATCCCAGGAGGGGACCATGGCCATCAAAGATTTCTCGTATCTGAAAGACTGGATCAAGGGCAATTATCACCGGCCCATCATCCTTGAATGCCTGTCGTCCAAGTCGGGAATGTCCATGGCCGTGTGGGAGCGTGACCGCAAAGTGATGACCGTCCAGGGCTGCGGTTTTGACCGCATCGGCTCGGCCATCGGTGACTTCCTGGAAACGCTCTATCAGACGGAACTGATGGAGAACCGCGAAGTTGTCACGGCGCTCTATGGGGCCAAGTGCTACAACGGCAAGGTCATCCTGGAAGGCATGTGCGGCGAGTCGTCCATGCGCGAAATCGGGAAGGTGCTGGGCCTGAGCATCCGAGTCATGGATGGCCACAGTTCGACCCTGATTCACATCACCGCAGCCTAGGGGGATACCATGAACCGTAACCATACTCCAGGACCATGGACCGTCGAGGATGGAGGTTGTGGTATCCGATCCGTCAGCGGACATGCCATCGCTACCTTGCGAGTAGTCGGTATCGATCAGGGCGGGAAGGCTACCCGAGACGCCAATGCCAAACTCATCGCAGCCGCGCCCGATCTCCTGGAGGCCCTCCGTATCATTGCCAACTCGGAACCCATGGATACATGGAGCATTGTCTGTGACTTCGACACCCTCCAGGGAGTTGCTTACGCCGCTATCCGCAGGTTTGAGGAAACCCCCGACAAGTAGAACGCCCCACAGCCTTCCCAATCGGCCCGAAAGGGCCTTTTGGGGCGTAAGGCGACCCTTACTAACTGGAGTCAGACATGGCCGTTACCGCCGAAATCAAGGGTAAGCAGTTGCACCTCATCATCGATATGCAGGAGCCCACGCCCAGCGCCACGGGGAAAACCTTGGTCGTGGCATCGTCCCACGGCAACATCCAGACCGGGGCCAGCGTCAACGGGAGGAATATCGTCGTGGGAGTCAATGCCTACATCCCGACGAAGTAGCAGAACCCCACAACCCACGCCATGTCCCCGCCAGGCCGGGGATTTGGTGTTGAGGGGCGAACCCCTTTACCCGAGGCTACAATGTCCATCACGTTCAACGAACTCCAAAACAAACTCCCGTGGCTCACCATCAAGGAAGGCGAATGGCACCAGCATCCCAACGGGAACGGCTGGGTGCAGAACACCGCGACCGTCCATGCTTCGGCATGCGTGGAGGGGATCGTCTATGGGAACGCTCGGGTCTACGGGGACGCTCAGGTCTCCGGGGACGCTCGGGTCTACGGGGACGCTCAGGTCTCCGTAGACGCTCGGGTCTCCGGGAACGCTTGGGATCATTCCCCTCTACAGATCCAGGCATCCAAGCATTTTGTAACCACCTGCAGCCACACGCAAATAGCCATAGGCTGCCAGGTGCGTACCGTGACAGAGTGGAGCCAGCACTACCAGGCCATCGGACGGAGCCACGGCTACACCCCGGATCAGATCGCGGAATACGGTTTGCTTTTGGCCTTTGCTGGCCAGTGGCTTGATACCAAATTCGGCGGTAAGAGTAGCAAGCCCGTGCGGGACGCCAAGGGCCGGTTTGTGGGAAGGGAGACAAGGTCGTAGCCCTCAGCGACGATCTGGTTTCCGAAGTGGAGGGCATGGCCGACTAACGCACTGCCCAACATACTCGCGGAGTGGCCGGATGTCTCCCGGCCCTTCGGGGTGCCGGTGATCCGGCTACCGAAGGGGCCACCATGAGCCACCTCAAGACCGCACACATCCATTTCTTCCGGGTCTGGACCACCCGCACGGACGGGACCGCCACCATCCAGGACTGTGAACAGGAGGACAAGGCCAAGATGCTCAAGGCCGACCAAGCGCGTGATCCCAAGACGAGGAACGTCGAAATTTTCCCCTGCCGGGATAGCTCCTTCTCGTTCATCGAATCCTAACCAGCAAGTTCATCGGGAGAATGCCATGCCTTACGCCAACGAAATGAGCATATTCTACGGGTCCGACCTCTGGCCAGCAGTCAAGAAGTCGCTGCTTGCCGCAATGAAGGGTAACGGCAAGGGCTTCACCGCAGAGGAAATGCTAGACCTTGCCGCAGTCCATGCGGAGATGGAACGCATCGAGAACAACCGCTAGCCTCTCCCACGAAAGGGGAACCAATGCGAGACTTCACTTCACTGCTGGAATTGGCCCTGGATGACCTCGGATATGCCGAGTCTGCGGAACGGGAGGACTGCGCCCCTGACGGGGAATCCGGTTCCGTCATCATCGAGATGGAGGATGGGCGCAAGTTCCGGGTGTCCTACTCCAGAGCGTAGCACCCACCCACATCCCAAGCCATCGCCCCGGAAGGGGCTTTGGCGGTGAGGGAGGACGTATGGGAGAAGCCTTGAACAACGGATTTTACTGGCTCCTGGCTGCACTTGCCCTGATCTACTTGGGTGCGCTGCTCATCCACCGCATTGAGATCCAGATCGGAGGCGACGATGAACGCAAGGACTAAGCCGGCCCTAATCCGCGACCGCATAGCAGAGATCATGGGCGAAGTGCAGTCTGCCGGCTCCCCCACGGCATCGCAGCTTTCAGAGTTGGAGCGTCTGCACACAATCAACAACGCTAACCGGACCCACGATGCCAAAACCCAAGCCGGCAAGTGACCTTCCGGGAATCTGGCAGGAGTTGACGGACAGATTCCCCGAGTTGCCGGCCATGGCCGGATGCACCAGAGAGGAGATTGTCCGATGGGCAAAAGCCAAGACCTACCCCCCAGTGTCCATCGGCGCATACCTGTCGGATCTCTGTGCCGTGCATGGGGTGCAGCCAAGGATCTACGTCTATTCAATGTGGGACAGGCACCGCAATATCGCCATAGCCAGCCTACCGCAAGGCTGGGGCATCGCGTCTTTGGAAGCGTCCCCGGATCGGATCGAGTGGGCACGCTGGGAGCATGACCCAGCCAAAGAATTAAAGCCGGCCCCGGATGATCTGGTGCGCCAGGTGCGGAGTAAAAGATGGGACGTTTTCACTGGCAGAATCTGTGGAAGCGAGTAACTTTGTAGCAGGAACCCAAGCCGGCATGTCCGGTCAGAGGAGGGGACAGATGAAACTGGAGACTCGGGCACATGCTGCCGGAAAGTATGGGGGGCCGATGCTATCCCTGGAACTGCGGGGCGGTGGAGTCTATGTGGGAGGCTGGATTATGGCTGACCAGGCACAGGACATGCTGGAACTGCGTTCCGCTTTCGCGGAAGGGATCGCCAACATCGACCGGCTGATGAACGGGACGGTGCCCAGTGAATAACCTCACCCCCGCCACCCCCATCGGAAACGTCGACTTTTGCGGAACCGTCTACCCGACCGCCGAGTTCTGCGACCTCCTCAACGCCCTGGGCCTCCACCCGGAGCCCGATGCCGTCATCCCAGCCCCTGGCCTCGTCACCAGCCCGTTTACCAGCGACCTGGAACCGCCCGAGGGCAAAGTCCCCGGACTTGACTGCCCCTACGCCCCCGGCTACCACACTGGACCGGAATCCCGCGCTTGGTGGATGGTGGAGGCAGAAGAGCAGAGGGAACGCGCCACCGCAGCCGAGGACCGCAACCACGACGCCGCCACGGAGATCATGAGCCTCCAGGCCCAGGTCCGCACCCTCACCGAGGATCTGGCCTACGCCACCCACTGGACTCGTGAGGGAGCCGCGAAGTGCGCCGCCCTGAAGGAGCGGGAGAAGTGGTCCCCGCTGGTGGAGGCGGCACGAACCCTCTACATGGTGATCGGCCTGACCGCGATCAAGCACGAAGGCCAACGCAGACCTCTCCAGGAAGCCATGGACGAGTTCTCCCGGTTGTTCGCCGCCATTTCCCCCAAGGAGGGAACCGATGCCTAAGCCGATGAAGATCATCCCGCTTGTGGATTGCTTCGGCGACCACACCCGAGACGCCGCTGAGTGGAGTGACGCCCTCCGCTTCACCGCCGAGTCCGTGGCGGAAGCCGTGGAGGCTGAGAGGGAACGGATCGTGAAGTTGCTGGCCGACTCGCTGGATCTCTCTCTGATCGCGCACCCTGGCCCCAACGGGGACGAAACCCTGCTGACGGGGTATACGCGCATCCGCGCCGCCCTGTCCCCCACCCAGGGGACCGCAGAAGGGGGAATAGCCATGGCCATCACCAAGCCAAAGTTCCCCGTCTCCAACGTCCAGTGCCCCTCGTGCAACCGGAACCTGTGCTGGGGCCACACCATCACGCTCCGAAAGAAGGACCGGCCCACCAGCCGGGAGGAACGTACCAACCTGTTCTGCCCTTTCTGTGACCTGTCCTATGGGCCAGGGACCACCCAGTTCAACGATGCCACCCAGAAGCCGAAATGACCGCGCCCGACCTCACCCCGCGCAACCTCTTGCGGCGCTGTCTGCCACACCTCCGTAACGCGAGCATGGCCTATCTGGATATGGGTTTGCTGGCCAAGGAGGACGATGCCGACAGCCTCTGCCGCCGCATCTCTGCCGCCCTGGCCCAGCCGGAAACGCCCCACCCCGACACCATCCTCCTGGCGGAAGCGAGGGAGAGGATCAAGACGCTAGAGGGGGCAGCGACAGCAGACGGAGAGCGCCTCATCCAAGCGGCAGAACGTGCCGGTATCACCTACACCGGATGCGACACCCCCGATGTTCTGGCCGAAACCATCGTCTCGCTGGAAGGCCAGATCATCGCCTTCGAGGCCGTGGTGGCGGATCAGGCGGGGAGGATTGCCGAACTGGAGAGGGCACTGGGGGATGCCGTGTCCGCCGGGATCTGCCACCACGTTGCCCGTGGCTATCGAGTCAGGAAGGGCCACCGATGGACCCCGGTTGAGGACTGCGATCCGGGGTGCAGAGCCTGTGCCGCCAAGGTCGCCCTGTCCCCCACCCAGGGGACCACAGAAGGAGGTAGGGAGTGAGCATCCATGACCAGATCCCCGAAGGTTGGAGGTTCTACCACGCCGACTTTTCGATTCAGGCGTCAACCAACCCGAAGCACCCCGGCAGGGTGATGCTTCAGCGCGACCGGAAAGGGCTGGATGCGTTCTTCGCCCTCGATGAATCTACCCAGGAGTATGGCCCCTATCGGATCTACATCAC
>Ga0224522_1000351_pt1 | contig 16743 bp, 13 predicted proteins | sample CFST25metaG_FD_182733 | JGI IMG/M metagenome (GOLD analysis project Ga0224522, IMG submission 182733) | Peat soil microbial communities from Stordalen Mire, Sweden - C.F.S.T25 | ecosystem: Environmental > Terrestrial > Soil > Wetlands > Peat | place: Sweden: Norrbotten County, Stordalen Mire...
GCATTGGTCTGTTCCTCCCAGGCTTCACGAATCTTGCGGGTGAGCAGGTTGGAGACGAGCAGGTAGTCAAGGTCAGTTTCGTAATCGCCAAAGGACAGGATCACATGACGGCCGGCTTGCAGGGCGGCGATGATCTTTTTGAGTGAGTTCTGCGTCTGGTTTTCTTCTCTGGTATTTTCAATAATATAGGCAAGGTTGAAGACGCGGGTCAGTTTACTGCGCAGGCCTTCAGCGGCAGCGACGTTGACGCCGGCTTCGTTGGCCCAGAAGGCGACACTGTCGGCGGCGGGAAATTTCTTGCCGTCCTCGTCCGTCTCCATTTTGCCCACGGAGAGGCTCTTGAATTCATGAAACCATTTCTCCGGGCCGAATGAATGAATCAACGCATCCAGGGTGGTGGGGGTGGTGTCGCGCAGATTTAATTCACCGCTGAGCAGTTCGATGTCCTGGGGTTGGATTTCGGATTCCGTGAACTCCAGGTGAAAATCAGGGGTTTTACCGCGGATGGTGCTGGCGCGCCCCAGGCCGACGACCTGAACGACGGAACCGAATTTAGTCTTGAGCCCCGACACGGATTGACCAGTATCGGAAGAAGTATCGTCATAGCCGTACTCGTTGTGCATATCCAGCACGAGTACGGAGGCTTTATTGTGATGGATGAGTCCGGCCAGCAGGATGCGGGTGAGGAAGGATTTACCTGTACCGGTGGCGCCAAAAATGCCGGAACTGCGCTGCACGAATTTATCCAGGTTGATGCAGACGGGGTGATTCTGCTCGCGGGTCTTGCCGATCTCGAAAAAGCCGGGCTGGTCGGGCGAACCAAAAATCTCCGCGACGTCGCCGGCGGAAGCCAGATAGGTCTTGGCTTGGTGCGAGGGAATGGTCTTGATGGGCAGAGGTCTTGGATCTTCGGGATGGGCTGCACGCCAGTCGGCGTAGTCAGGATCGCCGAGGTCAGGTCCGTGTTCGAGCATCAAAGCAGGTAAAACCTCAAGGTTGGTGAACAAGGTCTGCTGACGCAGCAGGTCGGCCACTTTCGGTGAGAGCTGCTGATAGGTGATGGCTTCTGCGTAACGCGGGTCGAGCGCGCCTAACTGCAGGTCAGTGACCAGGCCGTAGAAGAGCCAATCACCGCTTTCGATGACGACAAAGCCGCCTTCCTGTATGCTCTGCGCCGGGACGTTGAGGCGCACGAACAGGTTGGCTTTGAGGCCGCCGCCGATGATGTAACCAATGGCCTGGCGAATTTCCGGTTTCGAGGGGGTTTGTTCCATAAAATTCTCCATAATCTCAGCGGCCTATGCGATTTCGGATAACGCGCCCAAAACGGCCAATAATTGCGGATAGTCATCCTTGAGCATGGCAATAATGGCATTGACGGCCTGATCATACCAGTGCGGATCGCTGCCAGCATGGGCGGCCAGGGTATCGCGAACGTGCACGGCCAGCAGCTCCGCGGCAGGCAGGTTGGGGTCTCCCAGCAGATGGCGCAGATAACCAAACTGGCCGTAACTGGTGAAGTGGGCCAGGTCCACAGCACTGCAAGGTTGGATAGAGTCCAGGGTGAGCGGGGGGCGCGGCGGCAGCAAATGCGAAAACTGTCCCTGCCGCTCATAGCCTACGAAGACGACGCTCATTTCAAGCGGAACATTGCGGTTGCGGCGGTTATCTTCAATGACTTCATCGCTGATCCCCTCGGTGGAGACCAACTGGCGCACCAGCCCGTCGTCGTCGATATGAATATCGTAAATCAAGCCGTAAATGGTGGTTTGATCTTCGAGGGGAATGCGTACCATCTTGCCGAAGGTGGGCGCGTTCTGCTGTGAGAGGCGGCTGCCAACCACGCAGCCCTTAATGCCTGAGCGCAGCAGGCGGCCGATGGAAATGGGGTTACTTGCAGAAGCGGAATTTGTCATGATTCATACCTCGTTCTGGCGCCAACTTTTTTATTGGCCAGTTTCTCGGAATCGGTGGAAAGCGGGAGCCCGCGCTGCAGGAGTTCTTTCTGGATGAGCAGCTTCAGGGCTTCGCCTTCATCTAATTTGACCACGGCAGTCTCGTGAGCGCGGATCAGCGCATAGGGGTAGGGGTGCAGTCCGCTTTGATGCGCCTGGTCGAGAAGTACCGCGTGGAGCAGATCAAGCGAACCAGGAGAGTCAACTACCCAGAGAGGAATCTCCACGCGGGCAACTGCGGGGCGATCAGCGGTGCCAACGTTCAAATAAAAGAAGTGCAGCGCCTTGCGGCCGCTAAACTCCTTGCGCGCGCGGAACTGCAGGGCGAAAACCGCCGAGCGTTCTCCCGGAGCCAGCAGATCGCGCATGAGCGCCAGGTCGCTCAGGCCGGCAAAGGGATGGCTTTTTAGTTCAGACCCGGCCTCGGGTTGGGCGGCTACCTCGAGTAGATTTACCAGCAGGGCGGCGCGCGGACGGTCCACGTAGCCGGCGGTGATGGCATTCAGCAGCGCCAGGTCGCTCAAGGCGGCAAGGTATTCTTCGAAGTAATGTTTATACAGGGTATTCTCGCGCGGCTCGTGATAGAGTTCCAGGGGGCCGTCGGTGAGGGTGAGTAAGGTGGCCGGAATGGTCCTGGCCAGATCCGCCAGAATTTGCCTTTCCTTCACATCACGGCGCAGGTTGATCAGCTCTTCGGTAATGAGTACGTTTTCATTCGGGTCGCCCTCTTCATAGATCAGTTCGGTGAAAGTGCTGGTCTTGGGCGCCAGGCCGCTGCCGGGCTGCATACGAAAAACCCCAACGTTGACGACGCCGTAAAATACGGCTTCGTGCGGGTTAGGGGTGATCTGTGACCCGTCCGCAGAGAGGATGGTACAGGCCAGAGGGACATGCGGCGCTGCGAAATGGGCATCCAGGGGTTCGCTGACGGGGACGGCACAGCGAAGATTCTTCTCTGCGGCGGCAGCCTGCTCCACTTTCTCCTGCAAACGGATCAGGTTATTCGCCTGACCATGCAGCAAAGTTTCGCATTGAGCCAGGCGGGCAGTGAGCTCCTGCTGGCGGGTGAGCGCGGATTCAGCCAGGGCACTGATTTGATTATGCAGGTCGAGGTAATTTAATGGCATAGCAGCTCTTAAACATCGAACATTTGTTTTGATTATACAAGAGATTTACTCCTAAATGCTAAATTCCCTGCTTGGAAATCGTAATAATTAATTGTATTCCAGATAGCAAAATCAAAATTCTCCTTAAACTGTCGTTGCGAGTCCTGCGCCGCCTGCAGGACGAAGCAATCTCTCCCTGGGCTGAGATCGCCTACCGAAGGAACTGGTACAGGCCACTCTGGGAAGAACCCCCAGGGTTCGCGAGGACAACCTTTGTGGGGTTTGTCTAGCCTTGCTTTGTACCATGCCTTTTTGCTATATTTCAGGCAAGATTTTGTAAATCGGGTAAAGTTAAACCCCTTTGTATATTTGGTTTTCGCTGTGCCACAGCCAAAGAAAATCTTGAATCCATGAGTTTTTTCCCGCAAAAGGGAAGATTGTTAATAAAAAAAATACCTGCCTCTGCTGCTGTATTTATGTTACCCAGCTATACTAATAGCATAGTCCAAAAGAATCGCTGCTTGACCACCCTATTAATTGGACTATAATTGGAAGGATTAATCAGCAGTTTGATTATCAAGAGGTGTAGCGATGCCGATTTATACTTATCGGTGCGAAAATTGCGGTGTGCAATTCGACCGTACCCAAAAATTTACAGATAACCCGTTGACACAATGTCCGGAATGTGGAAAGAAAACCTTACGCAAGGTTTACACTCCCGTGGGAATTGTGTTTAAAGGCTCGGGTTTTTATGCTACCGACCACCACTCTCCTTCCGGGCAATCGTGGGCGAGCGGCGCTAAGAGCGATGACCCTGCTGAAGCGAAAAACGACGCCAAGAACGACGCCAGAAACGAAGGTAAAGGCGAGCCAAAGGCCGAACCGAAAAGTGAATCGAAAAGTGAAGCCAAATCCGAGGCGAAACCCGAAAGGGCAAAAATCAAAGAAAACAGCGGTCCAGCCACTAAGAGCGGCAGTGAAAAAGCATAGCTCTCTTGTATAAAACAACACACCCGGTTGAAAAATGCCGGGTGTGCTTTCTTTAATTCCACAATTTTCGCTTGCCTATCGGTTGGTCTCCAGTTTTTCGATCACATCTGCGGAAAGCATCTTTTCTATTTCGGTCGGAACGGATAAATTACTGAACCCTTCAGCCCGATTGCGCTCGATGCCGGCCAAAAAAATTGCCAGAAGATATTGTTCAGCGTCCAGCCCGGCACCGCTGGCACAAATTTCGAACCATTTATCCGGGAGCATCGGCTGGCCATTGATTTCGATGGCGTAAAGATTCCCGGCAGCTAGAAGCAGATCACAACGAGCGTAATCGTGCACGCCGGCTACCTCGAAGGCCATTTCGGCGAAACGAATGATCCGTTCTCGCAAAGCCAGGTCGCTGACCGGAGCAGCCTGCGTGTTATGCTCGTCTTTATCGTGCGTAGTGATAATGCGAACTTTTTTGGGTATTTTGAGAGTGATTCCCGCGGGCATGATCAGTATGTCACTGCCATTTCCAATCATGGCGACTGTGAACTCGCGCACGCCCGTAATACTACCCAGATACTTTTCGACCAATATTTCAGGATAAGCGGTGAGAAGTTTCTTCATCTTTGCCAGGAAGGAAAATTAGTCAAAAACAATCGAACTCTCGTCTAACCCGCGGCTATTTCCTTCTTTATTCGGTTTCAGAATATAGGGATAATCTGCGGTTTGAATGACCGCTTCGAGCGTTGCTTTTTCATTCTCCCCTTTTTTCAAAACAAAGTATGCGGGTGTAGGAACATTCTGCTGTTTCCAAACTTTTTTCAACGCCGACTTGGATAAAACGAGGTCCAATGCAGCCGGGTCTGATCCGATGAACGGGATTCTTAACTCTTTAAGAGTCTGATGGATATTTGTCTGCCGTTTGTCCGCGTCATAAATGAAATAATCGGCGGAATAAACGATATCGGGTCTTTCCGTGTTCAATAGCTCAAGAAGTTGCTCTGTTGAGTTTACAAAACAGTGTCTGGCAGAAATACCTCCACGGTTGAGGGTGGCTGCCAACGCCGCGAACCGCTGGGTATCAAATTCCAGGCGGTCTGGTTTTGGCGTACTCAGAATCAAGGCTTTCAAGATTGTTCCCCTTCAAGTTTTCCGGTGGTGACATAATAGGTCAATTCGCCTACGCTCAAGTTATCGATGCCAAGCTTGTCGATCGTGCGGCCGCGGCGCCAGTAATCGGTACGGTGAATGATCGATGCCATACGGATGATGGAGTCCATGCCGTGGACAGAGACGCCGTAGCGCTGCCCCAATGAGGCGATTGGAACCAGACTCATGGGCACATCTTCAAAAATGTAGCGGTGATTAAGTGTCGGTGGGGCTTTGATGCCGTAGTATCCGGGTTGGTTCTGAATGGCCTCACGCAGGTCCTCGCCGGTAGCATCGTAAGCTAATTTCAGCCATTCCAAAGCGGTGCGGGCACGAATTCCCAAAGAGGAAGCTACAGTGACCCGTTCGCGGTCCAAGGCTTCAAGCACACGCGCTACTGACTGAGTGACCCCATCGATATAAAACTGGTAATCCCCATGAGTCGCTTCGATCCAACCGGAATTCAAAATAGTCAAAGCCGGATGGAAGATGGCTCCCATGTTGTTTAATCCGGTTTGCAGCACATTACCGCCGTCGATAAACTCAGGGTAGGCCTGGTGGATCATATCCAGAACCATTTGGGTGCTGGTGGATGGGAGGGCTGCCAGTGGGACTGCTTCTTTAATCCGGAAAATATGCGCCTGCGCTGGCCCATCCGAGCGCGAGGCATAGATAAAAGTTTCGGCTTCAGAGACGATGACATTGGCGAGGCAGTGTTCTTCCCGCAGCACTTTGGCAAACTCAATGGCACCGCACGTTCTGCCGGGATGCAAAACGATCACCTGCCCATCTTTGAGGAAAGGAGCGCATGCCTTGGCGACGTCGACATGAGCCGATGAGGGGACGACCACCATGATCATCTCTGCCTTTGTCAGGGCTTCGGCGATATTTGAGGTGACGCAGGCAAGTTTTCCCAATCCTCTTGGGCCGCCTTCATAAGTCTCCAGATCGATCACTCCCAGAGCTTTGATCGCTGCGATATGCTCAGGGGTACGATTATACAAGGTTGTGGGGAATCCCATGATTGCCAGGTGCGCGGCCATCGATTTACCACCATGACCGGCTCCGATGACTGTGATATTCATTTTTTTAGCCATTTATTTCTCCTTTGATCAAGAGAGCAGAAAGGACAGCCGTTTTAATTCCGACATTGGCTGACCATTTTTGTCGATTGTTTCGCAGCAACCCTTCAGGATGCGGGTTTTAATGGATCCACGGGCAAATGGATTATTCAACAACTGAGGCGCATCCAAAATTCCCAACGTCACCGCTTTGGCCAGGCTGGCTGGATTCGTTAGTGGATCCCGGGAAATGCCTTTGCCGATCATACGGATGGCATCCAGCGTGATTCTGGCCTGATGGACTAATTCCTCCACTCTTTTCGCAATTTCTGGATCAGCCGTCATATCCGGCGCGCCATGCAGCGAATTTTCGATTACGCGCTGCGCCATTGTGCAGGCTTCAATAACATCGTCGGCAGTCGCAGCGTGATCAGCTTCGGTGTGACCGACGACGTGGATGATATGTGGGTGCAGAGCCATTTGAAGATAGATGCTGGCTGAAAGATGAGCGCGCGCGGCGGGTAAACTGCGGGGATAGCTGAGCAGCCCGGTGCGGGTTTGTTTCCAAATGCGAAAATCCGGAGCGGCGAGAGGTTCGATGAGTCGAAGGACCGCCAGCATCCTGGCTAAATCCATCGCATCAGAAAGCCCCGGGGGACTGTTAAACATGAATTGAGCAATATAATCGTGCACCCCAAAAGCTCTGGCGTTATAAGCAGCCAGAAAGGCGGAAACGACAAAAATGACATCCGGAGCATCGCGCATCCCCCAGTGATGAGGTTCGTTCAATTCGACTGGAATATTGCGGCTGCCGTACCAGTTCATCACTTTTTGATGTTCGCTGATCGATCCTTCCAAATCCCAGGGACCACGCCCATCCATCTGGTTGAACCAGAAAAGGGGAATTGCGCACCAGGCGATGTGGATGCTGCGTTGATACATTTCGGCGAGTTTGAGAAAATCGTCCGTACCGGAATAGGTGCGCATGAGTGGGTAATTGCCGTTTCGGCTGGCAGCATATAAAACAGAATAATCTGCCTCACTGCGTACGGGTACTCCCCCTGCACCTTTCTGACGCAAATTCTGCCGTTCCGGATGGAAAAAGTTGGCTTGAGCGTCCTGATCAATCCCGAGAGAAATTACATCCAGAATACCCGAAGCTGCGATTTTCTCTATACCGGCCAGCGTGTCTTCCATAGTAGATAAACCAAAATGGTGGCGCAGCAATGGATAGGGTGCCTTCCACTCAATTCGGGCGATAGTGGCCTGCGGGTATTGTATTTCTCCCGAGCCAATGACGGCTTCACCATTCAGATAGGCTAATATTTCAGCAGGAGGTTCTCCTCCGGTAAATATCTTTTCAAAGAACCCCATTTTCATGGCTTTTTCAGCCAGCGGGGGAGTACCGCCAAAAGCGAAACGGATGCCGTTCTGCCGCAGTTCGTCAGCAGCCTCAGCAAACTCACCCAATAATCTCTCTCCCGTTTCGGGGGTTAGTCGATACGAAATTCCCACCAAATCAGCTTTTTCATCTTTTGCAGTCTGAATAAATTTTTCAATCGGTACAGCAGGGCCAAGAAAGATCGTTTTCCAACCGGCCGCTTCGGCCAGGGATAAAAAATTCATGACCCCCGCTACATGAACACATTCACCAATCGCTCCTGCGATTACAGTTTTTGGCATGATCAACACCTTCCAAACAAAAAGAGCAGCTCAGCGCTGCTCTTTTCCTATCAGTTCTTCCTTTGAATAGGAATTATCTATATTCAAAGGCCCGTATAGAAAAGAGAGGCAGAGAATTAACGTTATCTTGCAAATAACTACACCTATATTCTGAATCATTGTTTAACCGAACAAAAAAATTGTTCCTGGCGGGTGGATCAGGAATCCACTTCATTCTTCGAAAAAAATAGGGCAATAAAATTGAGCGCATTACTTATCCATGAATATAAGTTTATGTTTATTGTAAAGCATTTTTGGGTAAAACCTCAAGCATTTGCTATACCGTGATAATTTTTGAACTTGAGTACGTAAATTGCTGGCTTACAGGAGTGAATTTGTTGATATACTTCTTGTTTGGATAATTCCGTATCGTCAATCAGGTTCGTCCCCTCGATCGAACCGGCATGATAGATCGTGCAAGGGCGTTGATAGGTTTTGATAGGGCGAAGGCTCTAAACTACAGTCATCACGTGAGGCAATAAATGGTAAGTAAAAGTAAGGGACTAAAAAAAAGCGGTGCTGATTCCGCACAAAAAAGTGGCGCGGGTAAACCGCGGGTCTCAGCACAGCAAAAAAAGATGCGACGGCAGCAGGTAGGGATGGCTATTTTTGCTTTGATTTTAGTAGTTGCCATGATGCTTTCGCTCATCATTCGCTAATCGAGGGAATATGCATAATCGAAAACTATGGTATGGGCTGGCAGCATTGGCTGCGGCCTGGTTATTTGATTTCTTGTTCTGGCAAAAGCTGGGGGGCATTTCATTTGTCATCTGGACGGTTGTTCTGTTGGGTATCGGTTATCTGCTCGCCTGGCGGGAAGGGAAGAAGCCTTCCGGGTGGAGTTATTTATTAACCATCTTGATCCTGGGTTTTGCGCTAATCTCCACCTGGCGAAGTGAAACCCTGACTCGCTTATCCAGTATTCTCATCGCCTTGGCCGGTTTGGTTTTACTTGTGAGCACGTTCCTAAACGGGCATTGGATCGCATACCGGCTGCTGGATTACATCGGTGAAATGAGCAGGACTATCTGGGGAGGAATTTCACGCGGATTTGGTTTGTTTACCCGCAATCTGGAGCCTGATTCCGTCCCAGCCTTACCCGGTCAGAGAACAGGTGCGCGCCGTTTAGGCTCGGTGGCGCTGGGGTTGATCATTGCCCTTCCCATCATCATTGTTCTGGGACTGCTATTGATTTCAGCCGACCCCATCTTTGGAAATATGATCAAACGGTTATTCAGCATAGATAACTTACCCCAATATATCTTCCGCTTCTTCTACATTGTCATTGGCGCATATGTGCTGGTGGGGCTTTACCTGCATGCGATATTGCCGCTGCAGCCAGCTGAAAAACCGGATACCCAAAAATCACAGATCAAACCGTTCTTAGGGGCAATTGAAGGCAATATTGTACTCGGTGCGGTTAATTTGCTCTTCATTGCTTTCGTCATCATTCAGGTGCGCTATCTATTTGGCGGGACGGCAAATATCAACGAAACTGGATACACCTATGCCGATTACGCACGCAAAGGATTTGGCGAATTGGTGGCTGTGGCCGTATTGAGCCTGCTGCTATATCTCGTTTTCAACACCGTTACCAAGCGCGAATCGAAACCGGCACAGATCGGCTTTAGCGGTCTCTCAATACTGTTGATCGCCAATGTGCTCGTGATTCTGGCTTCTTCATTAATACGTTTATTGATGTATGAAGATGCCTATGGTTTCTCGGAATTACGCACTTATACGCACGTCTTCATCTTCTGGCTGGCCGGGCTGCTCGTGGCTGCTATTGTTCTCGAATTAATCCATAAGCGCGGATTCTTCGGTCTGGCACTGATGATAACCATTGTGGGTTATGTGGCCACTCTGGGCTTGATGAATGTAGATGGGTTTGTCACCAGTGAAAACATCGCGCGTACTACGCGTGGGAGCGATCTGGATGTGGATTACCTTTCGACGCTTTCCACAGATGCAGTACCGGGAATGGTCAAGACCTATTTGGATGTGCAGCAACCAGCTTCACTGCGTGAAGCCTTAGGTGCAGAGCTGGCTTGCCGGTCATATACATTGAATCAGGAAACCCCAAAGGCTTGGCAAGATTTCCGCTTTGGTGAAAATCTGGCGGATTCTCTTCTGCGGCAGAATGAAGCCAGTTGGAGCCAGTACGTTCCAGTGAGCGACACAACCGGTGGATTTGAGGTAGTGGTTGGAAGTAAAACTTATTCGTGTAATTACTATCCGGGCATGGATTAACCAGAGTTAATCACCTCATCCCCCTCAGAAAGTGGAGGGGGATGAGGTTTATTGCAGTGAGTTTTGGGTGAAAAACCAGTGAAACTTTTGTTGATCCAACTTGCAATGCAAGCTATCGTTTATTCTTTGAAGCTTTCAGATAGGATGGCGGTGTTCCCAGCCAACCGAATTTCTCAAAATCGATGATGTTATCCAGCGTGAATGTGATGCCTTCCTCTTCAAGTAAACTCCGCTGCATGCCGCTGCCGATGCCAAATCCGTGTGGGCTGATCTTACCCTGAGCATTGATCACCCGCTGCCAGGGAACATCCGTTGCTTCGTGCGCGTTTGCTAACGCGGCCAAAGCAAAGCCGATCATCTGGGCGGAACAGCGGCCGACGATCGCGGCAATTTGCCCGTAACTGGCAACCTTCCCTGGCGGGATCTGGCGTACGGTATCATAAATGAGATCATAAAGCTTTGGTTCAGACGTCATACCCCTATTGTACAGATTCTTCTGAGATAAAAATAGACCTGCGAATAATGAATTTCAAAAAATAACTTCATGGTAGAATACAAATTATGAAAAATTGGAAAATTTGGGTGGGAATTCTTATAAGTGCTGTATTTTTATATGTTGCGTTGCAGGGATTGAAGCTGGGCGACTTTTGGAATGCTATTAAAACTGCCAATTATTGGTGGATTTTTCCTGGAATTGCAGTTTTTTTTGTTGATGTCTGGGTACGTGCTTGGCGTTGGCATTATCTCTTAAGGCCAATTAAGAAAGTCCCCACAAAAATTATGTTTCCAATTACTTGTATTGGTTATATGGGGAATAATATTTATCCAGCGCGGGCTGGCGAAGTCCTTCGCGCGGTGGTCCTAAAACGAAGAGAAGGCATACCTATTTCTGCTTCTTTGGCTACAGTTATTGTTGAGCGTATATTCGATGGCGTGGTGATGCTGGCTTTTGTGTTTTTGAATTTACCTGAACTGGCAAAAGTTTCCTCTTTTGATTCAGGTTTTGTAGGAAACATTCAACAAATCGCAATAATTGGGACAGGGATCTTTATTGGTGCTCTGGTCATTTTCCTCCTGGCTGCAATGTTTCCAAAAGTATCAGAGAGATTTTGCGTATGGTGTATCAACCATTTTTTGCCAAAAAAAATTCGTGAAAAGACTTCTGGAATTATGTTGACGTTCCTAGATGGATTGGCCTCTCTTCGTTCACCATTGAATGTCCTGATGGTCTTTGTCACTTCGGTGATTATTTGGCTATTAGAAACGATAAAATACTGGTTTGTGATGCACGCTTTTTCTTTCACAGTCAGCTTCTTTGCTTTGATGCTCCTAAATGGCATTGCAAATTTGGCAACAACCATTCCATCCGCACCGGGATATATCGGAACCTGGGAAGCTGTAACGAAAGCAGTATTAGTGGCTTATGGTGTACCAGGCGCACAAGCATTGGGTTATGCAGTTGTTTTACACGTGGCATTATGGTTGCCAATTACATTATTAGGGGCCTATTTTATGACTCGCGTGGGTGTAAAGTGGAGTGATTCAATGCGCAAAGAAACCGATATCCCCACTGTTCAAACTGATTTGTAATCAGACAGTTATATGAATCTCCGCGGAGAAAAACGACAATGAAAAAAATTGCTATTATCGGCGCTGGATTTGGCGGACTATCAGCCGCTCTTGACCTTGTCCGAGCGGGGAATGAGGTTACGATATTTGAAGGATCTGATCACCCTGGCGGTCTGGCATCCGGTTTTAAAAAGCCGGAATGGGAGTGGTCTGTGGAAAAGTTTTATCACCACTGGTTCACTTCTGACCGGTATATGTTTGAATTGTTCGACGAGCTTGGTCTGCGCTCGAAAGTAATTGTGCGCACTCCCAAAACCGTCATGTTTTACCACAGCAAGTTTTATCCGTTCGATTCCATTCCTGCTGCAATTATGTACCCCGGGTTAGGCTGGGGATTCAATAAGATCCGTTTTGGACTGGTGGGCCTCTATCTGCGCCTGACCAACAACTGGAAGCCAATGGAAACGACTACCGTGGAAGCCTGGATGACAAAATGGGCGGGCAAGAAGGTCTACCAGGAAATGTGGGAACCCATGCTCATTGGGAAATTTGGCGAACACTATGCCCATCAGGTGAATATGGCCTGGATGTGGGCGCGCATGCACGCGCGAACGACCAGCCTGGTTTCTTATGCCGGTGGTTTTCAAGCTTTTGCTGAAGATTTTGCCAGCATATTGCAGAAAAAAGGGGTGAAGATCGTTTACAACACTAAAGTGGATTCCATCCAAGCGCGAGAGGGCGGGGTGGAGTTGACGATTGACGGCAAGGGGCAGCAGTTTGACCAGGCTTTAGTGACCGTCTCGCCGGCACAGTTAGCCAGTCTGGCACCGGATTTACCGACTGATTATCTCAAGGGATTATTGGACCTCAAGAATTTGGGGGCAGTAGTAATGGTGGTCTCTTTGAAACACCAACTTTCGCGCGAAGGATATTACTGGTATAACCTGCCCAAAAAAGAAGGGTATCCTTTCCTGGCGTTGGTGGAACACACCAACTTTATGGATAAAGAACATTACAACAATGAACATCTCATTTACTGCGGCGACTACCTGGAAACCGACCACGAATATTTCAAACTCTCTCAAGAAGAACTATTAAACCGGTTTCTCCCCAGTTTCAAGAAGATCAACCCTGATTTCACTCCGGATTGGATCAATCAAGCCTGGGTATTCAAGGCGGGTTACGCGCAGCCTGTTCCTTTCCTCAGCCACTCAAAGAATATTCCTGCCATCGAAACACCCATACCGGGATTGTATTTTGCGAGTATGTCACAAGTTTATCCATGGGACCGCGGCACGAATTTCGCCGTTGAAATCTCCCGTAGGGCAGCCAAACTAATGCTTTCTCAGTAATATAGGTTTTATAAAACTAACATCCTGTTCGAAAGTAGAACAGGATGTTAATTTTTTACGCGCAGAGGTAAAAAACCGGTTAGTAATATTAAATAAGACAAATGACAATTTATGTATCAGCTAAAAAGAAATAAAAAATGTCGGACAACTTTCAATTTTTGAATTTTCTCACCATATTCAGTAGTTGGGGGTGTATATGCCTGTGAAACGCCATATATGGGGGGTTCTCCGATTCCATTCTGTACTGCTATGGTTGAAAATAATCAGAAAGTACAAAATAATAATGCCTATTTCCAAGGTTTCTTTAAGGTTAATATTCTTAAAAATTCATTTATCTTTAAGAGGTCGTAGGGTAGGCGTATTGTTCTGACTCCAGGTTTCTGATAGAATTATTTCTACATCGTTACAGGGTGTTCTTTTTTCAACCCTGTTTGCAGCATCGTTAGAAGCTAATAACATAACGAACAAATAATACCCATTATCCATAATTACGGGTAGGTATTTTTATCTCCCCTCCAGGGGGAAATCTTTCAAAGGAGGTAGGCTTTCATGAATGCTCAGAGCGCCTGGCAGGCCGCCGTTGGACAACTTCAAATGGAAATGTCAAAAGCCTCTTTTGAGACGTGGGTGCGTTCTGCTGAAGTGATCAAATACGAAGCGGATACATTTACCATCGGAGTACAAAACGCCTATGCACGCGATTGGCTGGAAAAACGTCTGACCAGCACGATTTGCCGAATTCTGGGTGGTTTGATGGATGGTCGCCAGCAGGTTGAATTTGTTGTACATCACAAAGAATATGATGAAATCCCTGCGGAATTACCGGAATCAGTACCTGCGCCAGCCCCGATTCATACATCCCCAATGAGTGTCACGGCTCATACAGGTACTGCGATGAATCTTCGCTATACCTTTGATAATTTTATCGTCGGTTCCTCAAACCGGCTGGCACAGGCAGCTTGCATGGCTGTGGCTGAAAATCCGGCCCACGCGTATAATCCGTTGTTTGTCTACGGAGGGGTTGGGTTGGGCAAAACGCATCTCCTTTTTGCCATTGGCAATATCGCCCGTCAGCAAGGCAAGCAGGTTATGTATGTCACTTCGGAGGAGTTCGCAAATGATTTAATCAACTCCATCCGCACACACAGTACTCAGGCTTTCAGAGACCGCTACCGGTATATCGACGTTTTACTCATCGATGATATTCAATTCATTGCGGGTAAAGAATCGACCCAGGAGGAGTTTTTCCACACATTCAACAGCCTGCACTCCCAGGAGAAGCAAATTGTGATCTCCTCGGATCGTCCGCCCAAGGCCATGAGTACATTGGAAGAACGATTGCGCTCTCGTTTTGAATGGGGACTCATTGCAGATATCCAACCGCCCGACCTGGAGACCCGGATTGCCATTCTGAGCTCGAAAGCAGAGCGGATGCATCGGGAAATTCCCGGTGAGATCATCAATTACATCGCCCGCCAATTCCAGGCTAACATACGTGAGTTGGAAGGGGCTTTGACGCGCGTAGTGGCTTATTCAGATTTACGCGGAAATGCGTTGAACATGGAACTGGCTGAGGTGGCTCTGACAGACTTAATTCCGCAGCATAACCAGCTGGAACCCAGCCGGGTAGTGGATGTAGTTGCTTCTGCGTTCGGTATCAGCCGCGAGAAGTTGCTGAGCCGTGAACGCACCCGTGAAGTGGCTCTGCCGCGCCAGGTGGTGATGTATTTGCTGCGCGAAGAGGCCAATGTTTCATTACCGCAGATCGGTCAGGTGCTGGGCGGACGCGACCATACGACCGTGATCTACGCTTGCGAAAAAGTAGCCAATATGATCGAAAAGGACGACCATCTGCGGAATCAAATTCTGCAGATTCGCGAAAAGTTATACGGACACCGGCAAACTTATTGAAATAACTTGCTCCCCCTAAATTGACTAATTGGGGTATAATCAGCTTATATAAATTGAACTCATCAAGTATGGGCGGATATGCTCACTTGTTCTGGCTAAAGAAGTTTACCTTGCGGTGTTTTACAGTTTTAGGGATTTTAAATCTACAATTGTATTCATTTTAACCCTGGCCAAAGCTCTTCGCCGGGGTTATTTTTTATAAATTCGAAACTTTTTCCATGGCCTGTTTAAGGTGCATGGTTTTGAAATAAGGAAGGTTAATAGAATGAAGAATCATCCATTACGGATTATTCCCCTGGGAGGTCTGGGGGAAGTGGGTGCAAATATGATGGTGTATGAATATGATGACCAGATCATGGTCGTCGACACCGGATTGATGTTCCCCGAAAACGATATGCTGGGAATCGACTATATCATCCCTGATATCAGTTATTTAACAGCACGAAAAGACAAGATAAAGGGGATTGTCATTACGCATGGTCACGAAGATCATACAGGTGCAATCCGCCATGTGCTTGAAGAAATTCATGCACCAATTTATTCCACTCCATTGACACAGGGGCTGCTCGAAGTAAAGCTGGCACGCAACGGAATGGCTCAGCGTGCTCATCTCGAGACAATCCATGCCGGGGATACCCGAAAAATTGGGTCGTTCACGGTAGATTTTTTCCATGTATGCCACTCGATCCCGGATGCTGTAGGTCTAGGTATCGATACCCCGGCGGGGTTAATCGTACATACAGGGGACTATAAGTTTGATCATACGCCGGTGGATAACTGGCCGACCGATTACGCTAAACTGGCTGAGTTTCAGCGCCGGGGAGTGTTAGCCTTACTGGCTGACTCGACCAACGCCGAGCGCGCAGGTTGGACGCCTTCGGAACGAGTAGTCGATGCCGCGTTCGACAAAGTGTTCCGCGAAGCCAAAGGCCGCATTATCATCGCCAGCTTCGCTTCACTGATTTCGCGTATGCAGCAAGTGGCTGAAGCAGCCGAGCGATACGGCCGCAAGATGGCCTTCGCTGGAACCAGCATGGTGGATAACGCAAAAATTGCCCAGAAGCTCGATTATCTGGAAATTCCAAGCACCACCTTGATCAGTCTGGATGAAGCGCTCAACCGCAAAGATAAAGACGTCGTTTTAATGTGTACCGGCTCTCAGGGAGAACCCACTTCAATTTTGGGTAAACTGTCGACGGGCTCACATCGGATCTTTGACATCAAGACGGGTGATACCGTTGTGCTTTCTTCGCATCCGATTCCGGGTAATGAAGAAAACGTATACCGCACCATCAACCGCCTGTTCGAGCGCGGTGCAAATGTGATCTATGAAACGATCGCACCGGTTCATGTCTCCGGACATGCCAGCCAGGAAGAAATGAAGCTGATGATGCATTTGACTCAGCCAAAATATTTCATCCCTATCCACGGCGAGTTACGTCAATTGAAGCGGCATGCTGCTCTGGCAGCAGAAGTGGGTATCCCGCAAGAAAATATCTCGGTGGTGCTGAATGGCCAATCGGTGGAGTTCTCTGAAGGGAAAATGCGCTTGGGAAAGATAGTCCCGACTTCTTACGTGTTCGTCGACGGTTCCAGTGTGGGCGAAGTAGGTCCGGATGTGATGCGCGAACGTGAAGAACTTTCGCAGGAAGGTGTCATGATAGTAAATCTCGCGCTGGACAAATTC
>Ga0224522_1000352_pt1 | contig 16615 bp, 13 predicted proteins | sample CFST25metaG_FD_182733 | JGI IMG/M metagenome (GOLD analysis project Ga0224522, IMG submission 182733) | Peat soil microbial communities from Stordalen Mire, Sweden - C.F.S.T25 | ecosystem: Environmental > Terrestrial > Soil > Wetlands > Peat | place: Sweden: Norrbotten County, Stordalen Mire...
TACCACCCTTGCCCATTCTTCCGGTAAAATTCCGGTTCGTAGTTGAGACACATACTTCTCCTGGCGCCAAAACACCATTGCTCATTCCCAGACAAGCACCACAACCTGGTCCGGAAATAAAACAACCAGCCTCAGTTAAAACCCGCAACAACCCTTCGGCCATGGCCTGATTATAAATTTCCTGCGTCGCCGGGACAACGATACATCTTATGTTAGGATTAACGTTTTGCCCTAACGCTAAAAAAATTCCAGTCGCCCGCCGTAAATCATCAATTCTCCCGTTGGTGCAGGATCCGATATACACTTGATTAATCGGGCTACCGGCCAAAGAAGAAACTAAAACAACATCGCCAGGCGAAGTGCCAATTGTTATTACCGGCTCCATGTCAGAAACATCAATTTCAACAATTTGATCATAAACCGCATCATCATCGCTGTTAAAAAATGACAAAACATCAAGCGCTTGTTCGGGGGAATTATAAATTCCCTTAAGTGCCAGATAAAGATATCGAATGGTTTCTTTATCAACCATCATCATCCCGCTGGTTGCACCAGCTTCAACCGCCATGTTGGTAATTGTCATTCGGCCTTCCATGGTCATCGCATCAATTACTTCACCACCAAATTCCAACACAGCATTGGTAGCGCCGTTAACGCCGATTTTATTTATCAACGTAAGAATAAGATCTTTGGCGCCAACGTTCACCGGTAATTTACCGACAAAGTTAACGCGGATGACCTTTTGTGGCGGACAAATCCAAAGTCCGGTCAAAAGCCCGTTCTTTATTTCTGTTGTTCCAACACCAGCCGTAAAAGCACAGAAAGCGCCGTGAGTGCAGGTGTGAGAATCGCCCATGATCCCGATTTCGCCAGGCATAATCCATCCCTTTTCAGGAATGATTGCATGGCAAACGCCATTGCGTCCAACATCAAGAAATTCGAAGCCGTGTTTTCGACTCCAGTTACGGACAATCTGCCCTTGAATAGCAGTAGCCGTATCTTTGGAAGGATTAACGTGGTCTATCATGACCTTAATCTTGTTGGGATCAAAGACAAAATCGTAACCACCGGCCTGCATGTCGATTATTGCCGGCGGTGTCGTTATTTCATGACACCAAATACGGTCTAATAATAACTCCATTAAACCGCCCGACAATGTCCGCACCAAATGCTTGTCAACAATCTTCTGAAACGCAGTTTTACCACTCATCCTCATCCTCCTTGTTAAAGTTTACGAGACTTAAATTCTATTAACTATTTTATAAACTACCTAATTGTCAAAGAAACATAAAAATTCAACCGGTAAGGAAGAATTTTTATCTTCAAACATTACCGAAAAATAATAAAACTGTCAAGAGAAAAAAGCACTAACTTATTGACAAGTCTAAAAGTCTAGAGGATAATTATATTTTCAAGAAAAAATAGATAATTTTGTTTAAAATAACCTGAAAAAGGAGTACGTAATGGCAAAGAAGAAAGAGATCCCACAAAAAAAGGAAGAAAGTACTTTTAATTTACTTAAAAAATGGCTAAACGCTATATCACAAGAGGACATAACAGATTGTATGCGGGCACTCTTGGAAATTCCTTTCTGGCCGACATGTTTAAAAGTAAATGAAGGATATTTCCGATCACATGACGATAATGGCGGGAACAAAGAAGAAGGAATTACAGTTTATTTCACTTGCGACGGTGATGCTTTTGTAAAAACAGATGTCGGACCAATGAAAACGGCCAGATTCAGAATGCCAATATTTGGTGGTGGTAATAGCCCAAGAGTAAGAGCCGCTCTTTTAATTCTTGCACTGGCCATAAAAGAAGATAATGAAAAAGGAGGAAACATTGAGCCGGTTGGATAGCTGTTTATGTCTATAGTATTATAAAAGCCCTTGGAAATATTTTCAAGGGCTTTTTTATTTGTGCGGGGTTTACGGGCCGATTTCAGTAAAATTGGTTGGAGAATAATTGAAGTAAACTTAAAAAATTTTAGTTTTGTATAAAAGAAAACCGCTCAATAAATGCAAGGCGATTTTCCTTGCTCTATAAGAGCGGTTGTAATTAATTGAGAAGATTTTCCAATGTGAGACCACGGACTTTGGCGCAGTGTTCGGCTTCTTCGAGAAACAATGGTTCCTCTCGGCGTTCAGTTGCAGAACAACCAACCCACCGCATTGAAAAATTACCGGCCACGGTTTGGCGCACATTAGGAGTAAGCCTGTTTGCCACTTTTACTTCTTTAAAATCATCGCTAAACGTGGCAAGATTCCAATCACTGTTATTCAGTTCAAATTGAATTAAATTTTCCCCGTTGATAAATAACAGTTTGAATATTTCATCCCCGACACGAACCGAACAATTGTGGGTGTTAAAATCAAGACAAACGAAACAAGTCCGTTTACCTGTTAAAACCTCAATTGCCAGTCGCAGTTTTTCCATCGTATCACAGATACTACCGGTTAAGACTGGGTACTTCTTTCCCATACTTCCTCCTAGTTCAAGGAACAACCCGAAGGAACTATTCCCTCGGCAATTACAGTTCAGTAATTGTTTTATTATTATACACTATATGACAATTTTTGTCAATAGACAGCGTCAAAGTTTCGAAACCCGTCCGCCCTTAGCCTAAAAACAGGTTTTTGAATACTAAAACAGCGCCAATATTGGCGCTGTCCCATATAGCGGGGTCTACGGGCCGATTTCGGAAAAATTGATTGGAGAGAAATAAAAATCCTGTCAGAAGTCTTTACGACTGACAGGATTGTGAATGTTGAACTTATTGATATTATTTATACGCCACCAAGAGCTGAAAAGGAGAGGCATATAAATTCAATGGCTGATTGTAAAGGTTTAACAAAAATAAACTTTTCGAGTTATCTCCAGTAAAAGTGGCAACCCAACTGTCGCGAGAAATGCTGTCGTTCCAAACTGACCCCAATTCGACAACGGGAACGTTTAATTTGTTCGGATATTTAATTCCGAACGACAAGAGTTCAATGATGTTTGCTGGCCGAAAGCCCAGAGAATCTAATTTGTTAAGTGCTTGCTGGGGTGAAGTTGCTGTGCTGTCACTCACCAGGATAAGATTAACCTTTACAACTCCTCTTTCTGGGAAACTTTTGTGATAAAGGATTCCCTGGACGTTGACGTACATCGAATCAAAAAACGAGGTATCTGAATAATTGATCGTTACCGGATAAAGCTCCGGCCCAGTAATCGGCGCTGTCGGGGATTTATTGCAACCAATTGTAAAGATGATTGTGAAAATGGCAAGAAGCAAGAGTCCGCTAAGCTTTTTCATAAAAACTCCTTATTGTTAAAGTTCAAAAAATTAATTTCCATTCAAAAACCAATCATCTCTTTATAGCATAAATAAAATATTTTGTCAACAAAATTCCAGTCCCGTCCGCTGCCAACAAAAAACAACGCTTAAATTAGCGTTGTTTTAACTATGCGGGGTCTACGGGCCGATTCGGAAAAATTGATTGGAGAATAATTAATTAAACTTATCCGAATTTATTATTAACAATCCAATTAAATAATTCTTGCCAAACATTCAACAGGGACGTTAATTCTTTTTCTTCTTCCTTTTTCCATTCGCTGGCGCCCAAATCAAGCATTATAGTAACCATAGCTCTTTCCAATAAGTTGAACCAATATTGATCTGTATTTAACGGGTTATGATTATACAAGTTGTCTTCCCATAACTTTCCCCAAGAATTAATTCTCTCTAAAACCTCGTCAAGGTTCAAGTCTTTTTTACGAAAATGCATAATATCGACCCACATCGGAAAAGCCAGCTCGTAATATTTTGGCCTAAAGGACCAATAAAGATTAGCCATTAAGATAAATTCTTTTTTTTCTTGATTATATTTAACATCCTTGCCAGATAAATGCCCGTGCGTAAAATGTGGCTGGATAAATTGAAGTTTATCAACTACCCCGTAATAAATCTTTTTATACTCATCTACTTTTTCGCTTTCAATGTGATGATAATCGCTTTTTGCGGCTATTTCTTCAAAATGACTAAAGGTTTCTTTATAGGCCCGCCTTAAATCAACTTCTGGTTTTTCTATCCACGGTTCTATCGGCAAAGTATTAGTAAAAAATTCTTTCAAAAAATTTCTGTGCAGTTCTCGATCTTTTTCGTCAGTAACATTACTCTTCCATAAATTATCAAGGGGTGAAATGTCTTCAAAAACCAGATAACCAAAACCTAATTCTTTATTCCAGGACAAATCGTCCAAAATGTTTAAAGTTTTTATTTTTTGGCTTTTATTGTATTTGTTTATGTGCCTAATGATAAATCCTTCGTCAAAAGTAAGCGGTTTTAATTGCAGTTTAAGAACTGCTTTTTTATTATCTTTTTTTACTTTAACAATATAACTGCCAACCTTCCGGCTGTCATAATAAACGCCGCTGAATAACGGTTTGTCTTCGGCTGTTTCCCAACCGCTTTTATTTTTCAGATAATCTAAAGCTTTGGCAATGACAAGTTCGCCATTATCTGCGCTTAAAGCGTTATCGGTTATTCTGTTCCCAAATTTATTATTTTCCATAACTTTATTATAGTTAAATAAACCTTATATTTCCAGTCCCGTCTGCACTAACCCTAAAATGGCCTTTTTCAAAACAAAAACAGAGCTAAAATTAGCTCTGTTCCATATAGCGGAACGGACGGGACTCGAACCCGCGACCTCTGCCGTGACAGGGCAGCGCTCTAACCAACTGAGCTACCGATCCAAGATGTTTTTATTATAAAACGTTTAAAAAAATAAAGCGAGAAGTATTCGCTGTAAAAAAGATTATCAAAAATAATCAAAATCGTCAATATTTAAATATCTTTCTTATCCACTCCTTATCAACAGCTTATAAACATTCCTAGGCTTTTTTAAATTATAGCTACCTGTTATACTTACAACTTAAGGGCTCAACTGCCCAGAATGGCGACAAAATTTTGTCGCAACTTTTATTCTCCTTATGAATAATGAACAAATTTGGCAAGCGACTCTAGGTGAAATTGAACTTAATTTATCTAAGGCTAATTTCACGACCTGGTTTAAAAATACTTTTATTTCTTCTTTTGAAAATGAAAAAGCAATCGTCTGTGTTCCAAATGCTTTTACAAAATCTTGGTTAGAAACTAAATATCACAAAGAAATTGCTAATGCGCTAGAACATGTCACTAGCCAAAAAATAAAAGAAATCCTGTATAAAGTAGAGGCAAAAAAACATGAGCCAAGTTCCATCTGTGCCGAAAAAGGAGTTTTAAAAATTAACAAAGAAAGCGGTCAAACTTTTCGAGACACGCCTTTATCTTCTAATCGTTTTGGATTAAATCCAAAATATACCTTTGAAAATTTTATTGTTGGACGTGGAAATGAGCTAGCTCATGCCGCCTGTCAAGCAGTCGCTAATAATCCTGGGCGAGTTTATAACCCTCTCTTTATATATGGGGGTGTTGGTTTAGGAAAAACTCATCTTTTACAAGCCGTTGGAAATGAAATTGCTAAAAGAACTAATAAAATTCTTTATACTACTAGTGAAAACTTCACTAATGACTATATTAATTCTGTTCGCTCTGGACATGCTAAAGATTTTAAAGATAAATATCGCAACGTTGATCTCCTTTTAATTGATGATGTTCAGTTTATGGGCGGAAAAGATGGTACCCAACAGGAATTTTTTCACACCTTTAATGAATTACAGCAATCGGATAAGCAAATAATTTTAACTTCCGATAAACCACCAAAGTTAATACCAGCTTTAGAGGCCAGATTAGCTTCTCGTTTTGAATCCGGTATGGTGGCCGACGTTTCTCAGCCAGACATTGAAACTAAGGTGGCAATTTTAGAAAAAAAATCTCGAGAAAAAAATTATTTATTAGAGCCGGAAATTTTACAATACATTGCGGCCAATATTAAAAACAATATTCGTGAATTAGAAGGCGCTTTAAATAAGGTTGTCGCCTATCATGAATTTAATAATACTGCTCCAACTATTAAATCAATAAAAAGTATTTTAAATGATCTTTTATTAAGTGCTCAAACTCGTTCCTTAGGACCAAAGGATATTATGGCCGCTGTTTCTAAATTTTATAGTATCGATTTAAAAGATTTAACTGGCAAAGGACGAAAAAAAGAATTGGTTTGGCCTCGCCAAATTTCTATCTTTTTAATGAGAAAGGAAATTAACGCTTCTTACCCGACTATTGGGCATGAGTTAGGAGGAAGAGATCATACTACTGCCATGCACGCTTATAATAAAATTTTAGATGAAATAGAAAATAAAGAAAATGAAAAGGTAGTTCAAGAATTAGAATCAATTAAACAAATCCTTTATAATACCCCCTTATAAATCAGTGGAAAAGCTGTTAATAACCCCTTAAAAGTCTGTTGATTTCTCTGGGGAAAAAATTTAACAACTTCTGTATAAGTGCCAATAAAAAAAATTATAAACAAGTAGTTAAAAATTATTAACCATTAAAAACAATTTCTATTAACAGTTAATTCTCTAAAAATTTTTCTAAAGTTAAACGTTTTTTCTCCGACCAGCTGACTTCTACACATCCATTATTATTACTATTAATTATTTATATAATATATTTACAAAGAGACTATATGAACTTATCCATTCTAAAAGAAAACTTAAAACAAGGATTGTCTATAGTTGGACATTTAGCAGGAAAAAATGTTAACCTGCCAATTTTAAACAACATCTTAGTTGATATAAAAAAAGATGGGGTTAAATTAGTAACCACTAATTTAGAAATTGGAATAACTAATTATTTACGTGGAAAAGTTGAAGAAGAAATGTCTTTTACAATTGATTCTAAAATATTTTCAGATTATATAAACCTACTGCCAAATAAAAAAATAGATTTAATAAAAGAGGATGGGATTTTAAAAATAGAATGTGAAAACTATAAAACAAAAATAAAAATTGAAGCTAGTGAAGATTTTCCACTAATTCCACAAATTGAAAAGAAGGATAAAAAGAGTGCTAAAATAAAAGATTTTAAACAAGCGCTTTCTCGAGTAATTTTTTCAGTTTCCAATAATGAAGCGAGAATGGAATTATCAGGAGTATTATTTTCTTTTAATAAAAATAAATTAACTTTAGCGGCGACCGACAGTTATCGTTTAGCAGAAAAAGAAATAGAAATTGAAAGTACGGTTGAAGGAGAAGAAAAAAAAATTATTGTGCCAGCGAGAACTATTCAAGAAGTCTTAAGAATTTTATCAAATCTTGATTCGGTTATAGGCGATAACAATAAAATAGATTTTTATATCAGTGACAATCAAATTTTATTTACCATCGACAGTATCGAATTAATTTCCCGTTTAATAGAAGGACAATATCCGGATTATAAACAAATTATTCCAGCGTCCGGAAAAACCTCGGCGATTATTAGTCGCTCTGAATTTATTCGCGCCATTAAAGCTTCCGCTTTATTTTCTAAGACTGGAATTAATGATATAAATTTAGACTTTCCAGAGGGTAAAAATCAAGTTGTGGTTTCTTCAGCTTCAGGAAATACTGGTGAAAATATTACTACGATTGAAGCTGAAATCAAGGGTCTTGATAATAGTATTGTGGTTAACTACCAATATCTTTTAGATGGTTTAAACAATATTGACGAGGATAATGTAAAAATAGAAATTATTGATGGTAATACACCTTGTGTCGTTAAGCCATTAAATGAAAAAAGTTATCTCTATATTATAATGCCAATTAAACAGTAGCTTAATTCGTTGTTGAAGCATTTATTATTACTTCGTTTGTTTGCTTTGTTTGTCCGCCCCAGCTATAAATTTTTCCATAAAGTGTATAGCTGCCACTACTTGCCGGCTTAGACCAAGAAAATATTTCTTGGTTATTTTGTTTGGGATTTATAACGCCAATTAAATTTTCAATATCATTATTTTTAGCAAAAATTTCTATTCGACCAATATTTTCCGGGCTGGTTAAATCAAATTTTAAGGCGACCGGGAAATCAATATTAGTTAAGGCCGTTCCTGATTCTGGCCAAGATAAGTTCGCGTTAAAATTTTGATCAGAAATCTGTCTATCAGAAACAACATTTATCTCTACTGAAGTATCAGCGCAATTTTCAACATCGTCACAAGCTTGAATTTTTAAGTTATGATAACCGCCATTTAAAAAATCTAAAGAATAGTTGTCAAGGTTAAAAGATCCATTTAATTTTTGAGTAAAAAGATTATTGTCTAAATAATAGTTTACTTGAGTGACACCACGTGGAGCTGAAACTTGAATATTTGTGGAAAGTTTCTCGTTGCTTATGATTTGATTGTTTAATGGAGAAGAAATTGAAATAATTGGTTTATTATCAAGCGTATGAACATTGTCATATTGTGTCGGAATACTTTCAGAAGAAAAGTCTAGTGTGCCACCGGACTGTTTTTTATACCAGTCTTGAACCGGCTTGTCCCAAAGAATAAATTGCGGATCTTGATTTGGATCGGTCGGAACTGGGCCTAGCGGATCGTTTTTATCGACATAAAATAAAATATCATGGGGTTGATTAAATATTTTTTCTTCAACTAGATCAGGCGGGGTTAAATCAGTGGCTAATAATTTAGTAATCTTATCAAGCTTGACGATTTGTCCGCCAACGCCACCATCTAATACTGCCTTCCCAGTAGTTGGTATTTCTGGAGCATTAAAAGTTTCTATTGGCGTATCGCCAAGAATTTTTTTCATGTACTCATTCCAAATTGGCGCTGCCACGATTGAACCGTCAGACCCTTTCTTCATTTCTTTATTATCATTATTTCCTACCCAAACGCCCGTGACAATTGAAGGCGTAAATCCCATCGTCCAAGCATCTTTATAGTCATTGGTTGTTCCGGTTTTAGCGCCAACTGGGCGATCACCAAGAGTTAAATAATTTTTTTCACCGAAGATAAAGGCGCGAGCAGAATTGTCGGCTAAAATACTGTTGGTTTCCCGCACGATGTTTTGATCTAAAACATTTTGTTCTTCGTTCTTCCATTCTTCTAAGACCTTTCCGTTTTTATCCTCAACTTTTAGAATGGCTGATGACGGATGATAAACTCCTTCTCGAGCGAACACTCCATAGGCATCAGTATGCTCTAGAAGCGACACCTCAGCACCGCCGAGAGCGAAAGATAGTCCGAAGCGATCTTTATCATTTAGAGTTGTGTAGCCGAATTTTTGAGCCAAAGAAATTACGTTGTCTAAGCCAGCTAAATAAGTTGCTTTAACAGCTGGGATATTTAAAGAACCAGCTAACGCTTGTCGAATACTAACTGGACCGCGTTCTTTTAAATCATAATCTTTTGGCTCATAAGGATTAGACGGATCAGAAGAAAAGTTTGTATCAACATCATAAAGAATAGTATTTGGAGTATAACCTTTAGTGAATAATGTAGAATAAACCAAAGGTTTTAAAGATGACCCAGGTTGGCGTGGCGAAGTGGCAATATTAACTTGTCCATCAATATCATTATTAAAATAATCACGCGAACCAACCATGGCTAAAATTTGTCCAGTCTTCGGATCAATAGAAACTAAAGCCGCATTACTAGCTCCATATTTATTATAAATTGAATCATCACTAACTTTATTTTTATTCCACCAATCGTTTATTGCTTCTTCGGCGGCTTGCTGTTTGTATAAATCTATTGTAGTGATAATTTTTAAACCACCTTCTTCCACCATTTTTTCGCCATATTTTTCAGTTAGCAACTCTTTAACATACATAACAAAATGAGGGGCAGTGATATTTGATGATTGCGGAGCAAAAGTAATTTTTTCCGCCTTAGCTTTATCGGCCTCTTCTTGAGTGATGTAGCCCTGTTCAACCATTAAACCTAAAATATATTTTTGCCGACTTAATAAAGCATCTTGATGATTAAAATAATAGCTTGGTGATTGTGGCAAAGCTGCTAAGACGGCCGCTTCGGCTAAAGTTAAATCCTTAGCATCTTTATTAAAATATTTTTGTGAAGCGGCTTCAACGCCATAAGCAGTTGAACCATAAGGAATTTCATTAAGATACATTTGTAAAATTTCATCTTTACTAAATTTTTGTTCAATCCGATAAGCTAAAATAATTTCCTTAATTTTTCGAGTGAAGGTTTTTTCCGAAGATAAAATTGCATTTTTAACAAACTGTTGAGTTAAGGTTGAAGCGCCAGCACTTTTATGAAAAAGAATATCTGTCACAGCCGTTCTTAAAATTGCTAAAACACTAAACCCTTTATGGTTATAAAAATTTTTATCTTCAACCGCAATGGTAGCGTTTTTTACATAATTAGGAATGTCTTTAAGCTGAATTAAAGTTCGTTGCTTGTCGCCATGAATATCGTATAAAACAGTTTCGCCGGTCCGATCATAAATTTTAGTGCTTTGAGCGACTTCCCTGTCCATTAATTGATTTGGATTTGGTAAATCACGCGAGGCCCAAACAAAAAGTCCGACGGCGCCTAAAAAGCCAACTATAATTAAAATGGCAATAAATTTAAAAAACCCTCGGCTGAAAATAAATTCTTTCCAAGTTTTTCGGCTTTTTCTAGGCGAATAAGAAGTTGATTTATTGCTTCTTGCTTGGCTTCTCAATGAACGATCTTTCCAAGATTGTCGATAATCCATATATATAAATTAAATAGATAAAGTTGCTTTTATTATAGCACAATTGACAAAGTGATAAAAAAGAGGCCAAATCATTAATTTGATTTGGCCCCAAGAGAACAGTTAAAGTTTTTGAGCAATTTTTTTCGCTGGGTAAAAGATAATTGCAATTAATTTTTCTATCAAGAAAGCAATGCCCATAAGAGGAGCTTTTAATATCCAGAGCCTCCAAAGCAGATAATATAGTCCTAGAAAAGACCAACACACTAAAAGATAAAGAACGTTTAACGGCCAAAAAAAAGATATAGAAAAACAATACATATTTTTATCGTGATCGTTTTCAATTGTATATGCTATTATTGGCCTCCAGTCTTTTGTTAATGGCAATCCTTTTTTAAGGCGATAGCTAGAAATCGGGAACAATATCATTTTCTTTGTTGTTTTATAAGAAGACAAATACGCATCAAACAGAAATGCTCCTACAATATAGCCAACGTTGAGATAAATAATTATCGCTAAAACAATAATTAATACTGACATAACCCTCTCCTTTTTTAAGCAACTTCGTTTATTAAACTTAGCTGCGGTTTAAAAGTTTGTTTTAAACAGGTTTGGCATTCCAGGCAAGAGATACCAAAAAACCAAGAATTAACAATCCAGATATTATTATTGTACAATTTATTTCAACATCTTCTCTAACTTTTTCTTTCCACAAAATTGTGAACTTTGCTGAAAGAAAACATAAAGTTGTTAAAATAAGCACAGAGAGATAAATCAAAAAAACCAATAGTCCTGGGTTTATTTCTTCTTTTCCCAAAAAGTTTGTTTTATAAACAACAAAAATTGAATTATTGGACGAAACATATTTTCCGATTAAATGTTTTTTTTCTTCTATTCTTTTTGGCACAGGGAAATATTTTGTAGAATGATAGATTGTTGTTGTATCGTGAAAATCGATTTCGCAATCAGGATAAGACCGGCAAATCAGAACCTTGTTGACCGGATCTTTGACTCCCTGCTCAACAAAAATTTTACTGCACGACACTGATAGTAAACTTTCCTCGGCCATTACCGCTACGAATGACAACAGAACCAGCAGAACAACGATAGAACTTTTTAGAGCTTTCATAGCCCCTCCTTTAAAAGGTAAAGATTTTGAATGATTTTTATATAGGACAGTTATTTAATTTTCAACGAACAACTTATGATATAATTATACAGTTCTGTCAAATACATTCAATCATCACCGTCTGTTTATGAAAGTGTAAAAATTGATATAGCTAATATTTGGCTAATACTATTGACAATTTTTATGGTTATGCTATACTAAATAGTAGACGGAAAATTACGACTAATATCCCCTGTCATCCCGAACGCAGAGAGGGATCTAAAACGTAAGAAGCATTTATAGCCTTCAATTATTAAAAACATAAGAAGATTTTATAAGTTTATTGCCAAAATAGATTCCTCGTTAATCACTCGGAATGACAGGGATGAAGGATTCCCCTCTCAAGAGGGGAATTACAAATTTATGACGACAAAACAAGCCTTGAAACAATTAGGAGTGAGCGATAAAAAAGCCGATGTTTATTTAACTTGTTTAGAAGAGGGCGGCGCGACCGCCTATTTAATCGCTAAAAAAGTTGGACTTAAGCGTCCGACGGTTTATGATATTCTAAATTCTCTAGTAAAAGAGGGTATGGTTTTTAAAGCCTTAAAGAAAAGCAAAATTTATTATCACCCGGCCGATCCAGAAAGTTTAATGCGTAAGCTAAAAGAACGAGAAGAAAATTTAAAAGAGGTCATGCCACTTTTACAGAATCTTTATAATGCACCAAAAGTAAAACCGTCAATCAGATATTTTGAAGGCAAAGAAGGAATTAAAGAAATGTATGAAGATGAATTAAAAAGCTGTAAAAAAGGCGATGAAATTTTATCTTATATCGGGCAGGATTCTTTAGAGGAATTGCCAGAATATTCAAAATATTTTGTGGACGAAAGAGTTAGAAAAGGAATTATTTCTAGATCAATTTGTAAACGCGGTGAAAAAGTTATGGAGTATGTAGAAAATAATCCACAGCAATTGCGTGTCACAAAAGTTTTAAGCGCGGAAAATTTCCCAATTGATAATGAGATTGGTATTTATAAAAATAAAATTGCGATAGCTAGTTATGGCAAGGAAATGTTCGGGATGATTATTGAATCCGAAGAATTATATAAAGCTCAAAAAGCGATTTTTGATTTGGCTTGGCTAGGTGCCGAACAGATTGCCGAAAGGATTTGATTTTTTTATTTTTAGGGTATAAGATACGCAGTAATAGTTATTTCCCCAGCTCTTTTTAGAAGGAGGGTTTTATGGAAAAAGAAGAAAGAAGTGCAACAGCTATCTGCTTAACACTAGTAGTCTCGTTTTACTTAATCTTTTTCGGAATGCTTCTCTATAAAGAGAAAGCAGAAAACGCTCTTAATCAAATTGATCAAAAGTGCAGTCAATTTGTTTGGAGCTTCGGCAAGCATTGAACAAAAACAACTGTTTTTGTGCCTGCTTAAATTTAATCTAAAAAATTAGATTTAAGCAGGTTTTATTTTAAACAAAAAACTGCCCGATATTCTCGAGCAGTTTTTTTATAAAGTTTTTATTTATCAATATCCTTTCCTTTTTCCCAAGCGATTTCAAATAAAATTTTAATTGACTGGATTAATTCTTTGGACTCAACAATAACCATAAAAGGATTTTCTTCTAAACAGGTAATTGCTAATTTATTTCCGCAAATTGCAAAGTCCATATTAAACTCTTTAACATCTGGCAAATATCTAACTTTTTGTTCAACTTCTTTTTGTAATTTTCTGCCAACCTCTAAATCAAATGGATTGTTTCCGACAAGATGATGTCCTTTAGTTGAGATAATTCCTTTTTTATAATCTTCTATCCATTTTTCTGTTTCGCCAGGAAGATAGCGGTCTATTTTTTTGTAGGAAGAAATAAAAAAATTATTTTCTTCTTTTCCTAATTCAGTAAACTCTTTGGAGATCGCCTCTCTCGTTTCGTGATAAAAAATTTTCGGGCGATTTTTTCCTTCATTGCGCAGAGTACGAAAGATTGGAAGCATTTCAGAAAAGTTTTTGATAACTGTTTTTAGCTGGTTAAGAATCATAGCCGGATCAATCGCTTGAAAGCGCGACGGTTTTTTATTTGGTAGCTCACTAACATAACCTCTTTTAATTAAGCCTTCTAAAAGGACATAAATAATTGAGCGCTTTAAGTCGGCAATTTTAGCAACCTCAGTGACATCTCCCTGTCCAAATTGTAATAAAGCAAGATAAACCCTAGCTTCTTTTTCAGTAAAGCCAGACTGCTCTAAAAGTTTAATTAATGATTCGTCCATATAAAAATGATATCAAAATTTAGTGATTTTGTCAATTTTTTTGATAAATAGTTATTTAAAATCTTTTATTTAGGCTAAAATAAGCCAATAAATATTTACATAACTATTGATAAAATAGTATTTTTGTGGTATGCTTTTATGATTTCGGAAAGTTGTTTGGCAATTAATATAAACATTTTTTAAGGAGGATGTATGTTTTTAAGGCGTTTTGTCTCAAAAGATGGCTTATTAAATTTTGTCTTTTTAATAACAGTGGGATTATTTGGAGCTTGTATGGGATATGTTTTGTTTGTTGTCCTTTTTATAGAAGGTTTGTGCGAAAGTGATGCTGTCGAAAAATTTTTTATATTCGGAGGTGGCATGATTGGTTTTGTTTTTTTTCTTCCATTCTTTGTTTCTAAAGAAGCAGTTGTTTTTAATGAAGAGGAAAACAAAGTAGCGTCGCTTTTGAAAAACAGTTTCTGGTCTTTGACAGGAAGATACAAAGGGTTAAAATTACTGGAACTACCAGAAAAACGTTTATTAACATTTAGTCATGATTTTGAAAGTTATAATCCTTGGTGGCGTTATGAAAAAATAATTTTTCCTCCTTCAACCATTGACGGACTTAATAAAATGCTGAGTAATTCAACTATGCAAGCTTATTTCTCGATGGGTAAATTTATTACTTGGTATCTGGCTCTAAAAAAAGACGCGCTAATATTGGTACGGAAAAAACTCTATGAATTAGATGCCATAACTAATTACGGGGAAGACAAGTCTGATGAAGCTCAGAAAAAATTGATATTGGCCATAGATGAAATTGTTAAACCTGTGCTAGAAAAATATGGCGCCTCGTTTATGGAGTAACTTTAAACACAAACCGGAGTCCCAATAATTTGGAACCCCGGTCTTTTATTTTCTGTAAATTTTTATCTTCTACTATCTCTTCGTCCACGATCACGATCGCCACCTCGTCCGGCAAAACTTCCATGACTACCGCCACTAAAGCCTCCGCCGGTTTGCTCACCTTTTTTCTCAGTATAAAGATGCGCATTTTCTGGCATATCTTTCATGTTTAAATTAACGCGGCCTTTTTCATCAATTTCATCAACCCGAACGGTGACGATGTCGCCGATGTTTAATAGGTCGGCTGGATTGCCAACGCGGTAAGGGGCCATCTTAGAAACATGGACCATACCATCGTTGCCAGGAGTTAATTCAATGAAAGCGCCGAAGTCTAAAATCCTAGCGACCTTGCCAGTGAAAATTTCACCAGCGACAAATTCTCGGACAATATTTTTAATTGTTTCCACCGCTTTTAAAGCATTGTCACGATTTGTTCCGCAGACAAAAACCGAACCATCGTCTTCGATATCAATTGAGACATCGTAGTCGGCAATAATTTTGTTGATAACTTTTCCACCTGAACCAATAACGTCGCGAATTTTATCTGGATTAATTGTGAAGGTAGTAACTAATGGCGCATATTTAGAAACTTCTGGTCTTGGAGATGGGATTGCTTCCGCAATAACATCTAAAATTTGTAGACGTCCCTTAAGTCCGCGAGCCAAAGCTTCTTTGATTATTTCTGGAAGCAAGCCGTCAGTTTTAGTATCTAATTGAATAGCGGTAATACCAATATTTGTACCAGTAATTTTAAAATCCATACCGCCTTGGCCATCTTCTAAATCTTGAATATCAGTTAAAACTTTCCATTTACTCATATCAGAATTAGAAGCGAGTCCGATTGCTAAACCGGCAACTGGGCGTTTAATTGGGACACCAGCGTCCATTAAAGCTAAAGTTGAACCGCAAGTCGCGCCCATTGAAGATGAGCCATTAGAGCCCATGGTTTCGGAGACAACCCGAACGGTGTATGGGAAATCTACTTTGTCAGGGAGAACAGGTATTAAAGCTTTTTCAGCTAAAGCACCATGGCCAATTTCACGACGACCAGGACCAAACATGCGACCAGTTTCACCAACTGAATATGGTGGGAAATTGTAATGATGCATATAGCGCTTAGTGCTCTTGCCTTCTAAACCTTCTAAAGTTTGTTCTAAGCCAGGCGCACCTAGAGTGACAATCGACATAATTTGCGTTTCGCCTCTCATAAAGAGAGCGCTACCATGATTATGAGGCAAGAAATTAACTTCTGACCAAAGATCTCTAACTTCGTCTAAAGCGCGACCGTCAACGCGACGTTCATTTTCTAAAATAGAAGTTGTTACCGCCTCATCAATTGCGCTCTCAACAGTTTTGCCGATAATCATTTTTCTTTTGTCTTCGGCTAAACCGTTGGCAAATAAAAATTTATTTAAACCTTCTTTAATAGCGCCGACCGCTGCTTTGCGTTCACCCTTAGTATAATAAGATTTATCAAATAAAGTTTTTTCAACATTTTCTTTTAGCCAACCTTGAGCTAATTCAATTAATTTTTTCTTTTCTTCTTCGGCTTGTAATTGTTCAGGAGTTAACATTTTCTCTTTAACATTTTTTTCTTTGCTGCCAACTTGTTCCTTGAATTTTTTTATTAATTCAATCGCTGGTTGCATTTCTTTTTGACCTTCAACTAAAGCTTGGTAAAAAACATCTTCGGGAATTTCTTTAGCACCGGCTTCAATCATAATTGA
>Ga0224522_1000353_pt1 | contig 16543 bp, 11 predicted proteins | sample CFST25metaG_FD_182733 | JGI IMG/M metagenome (GOLD analysis project Ga0224522, IMG submission 182733) | Peat soil microbial communities from Stordalen Mire, Sweden - C.F.S.T25 | ecosystem: Environmental > Terrestrial > Soil > Wetlands > Peat | place: Sweden: Norrbotten County, Stordalen Mire...
GTGCAGTGCGGTTATAAAGCCGGGCTTTTATTTCGAGATATGCTTTATCGGGATGAAGGGTAAAGCCAGCCATGGCTTTGGTTCTGAACATCCGTTCTACCTCATTGCACCAAACGGTTTTACTTCCGTCTTCGTTTTCTTCGATGGAGTAATCGGTAGCCTCAAATGTTGAGGGGCGATGGTGTTGTGGCCAGTTGAATTCAATGCCTCCGGAGATCCAGGGACCGGTTAATCCAACAAGCGCAGGCTTGATAACCTGATTGTAATAAACAAAATGGCGCTGTTTGGTTTTATCAAAGGCCATTTGGATTCTTCCTCCTAACTCTGGGAGAATCATGATTTTGAGATATTCGTTTTCGAGAAAGAGAGCTATCCATTCGCGATCTTCCTTTTCGTCCATAATCTTTTCGATGACTGGATGAGGATAAACCACGCCACTACTTCCCTGATAAACACGCTTCTCCAGAAATATAGGATTCTTCTCAGGTTTTCCGATTCCATATGTTGGAATCTTTACGATCTCTTTCCAGGCTTTTACTTCCATTTTATAATATTGTTTTTGTCCTCAAGAGTGGGACTATTATTTGTTTTAAATAGATGTTTCCCCTATAATTCTGCCATTCCTTTGGGATTAAGAAGGTGGAGGTATTCATGTTGCTATAATCATATCACCCCGAAGGGGTTCCTGGATTAAAACGTAATCTCATTGCAATAATCATATTCCCCCTGGGTTTAAAATGATTATTGAATCCCGAAGGGATGACATGATTATAGGAGCAGATGTTCAATCTCCTCTAATGATTTTCCTTTTGTTTCGGGTAGTTTCTTAAAGATGAAGATGAAGCCACTAACGCAAATGATCCCATAAAGCCAGAATGTACCCGAAGCACCTAATGTGCTGTTTAGTAAAGGAAAGGTGTAGGTTAATAAGAAACATGCGGCCCATAATCCAATAGTGGCAACCGACATGGCTGCTCCCCTGATTTTATTGGGGAATATCTCTGATAATACAACCCAGGTTACGGGAGCTAACGACATACTATAACATGCAATGGCCAGCAATACCAATATAAGCAAAGGCAACCCATGGATATGAAAGAAATAAAGGGTTCCCATCACGGCATAAATGCCTGCCAGTCCACCTGCTCCAATGAGCATTAATGCCCGACGACCTAATTTATCAACTGTATAGATAGCCACAAAGGTGAAGATCAGATTTACGCTTCCTGTGATGACGATATTGAAGAGAATATCATTTACACTATAACCTGCAGCTGAAAACACCTCTTGTGCATAATTGAAAATAACATTGATACCGCACCATTGCTGGAATACGGCTAATACAATTCCTAACAGCATGATTCTGCCCGCACCGTTTTTAAAGAGACTGCCAAAAGAGATTCCTGCATCATCAGTGTTAATGGTATGTTGGATTTCGTTTAATTCTATTCTGGCGACTTCTTCACCGGTAATCCGTTTCATGATGTTGAATGCTTTATCCGTCTTGCCTTTTGATACTAACCAACGTGGGCTCTCAGGAATGAATAAAACAAAGACAAAGAAAAGAATGGCCGGAACAGCACATGCCCAAAACATCCAACGCCATCCTTCTTGTCCGTTCCATGTGTTTAAAATATCGGTTGGAGAAGCACCAGCTGCAACAGGTTCTGCAATATGCCAGTTGATCAATTGAGCTGCCAGAATTCCAATTACAATGGTTAGTTGATTGAGCGATACAAACTGTCCGCGTACCTTTGAAGGAGAAACTTCGGCAATATACATGGGGGATAGGTTGGAAGCCAGCCCAATGCCAATGCCTCCAAGCATTCGATAGATAATAAACAGTGTAAAGTTATTGGCCGCGCCCGTTCCGATGCTTGCAATAATAAATAAACCGGCTGCAAGGAGTAGCAGTTTCTTTCGGCCATATTTATCGCTCAGTATTCCTGATAACCAGGCTCCGGCTAAACAGCCAATCAATGCACTGCTCATAGCCCATCCCTGAAGAAATGGAGCATTACTAATGTTGAAAAAGGATTCGTAAAAAGGTTTCGCTCCTCCGATAACTACCCAGTCGTAACCAAAAAGAAGGCCTCCAAAGGCCGATGCTATTGAAATAGCAAAAATGTAAACAAGGTTTATTTTATTATTATTCATACAGAAAAGGTTATTGTATAAATGTTCAATTTATGAAGCTCAAAATAAATGCTCTAAAGCGGCTTTAGAAATGATCTTTTTTCTGAAATGATGGATAATCTTATTATTTTTGAATCGATAGAAACCTATCGAAAAAAATATGTTTTTTCTTTGTAAAGAAGATGGAACCAAGTTACTTTATTCTAAGCAGGAAATGGTGAAAAGAAAAGAGGGATTTACCGGTCAGAATGCTGTTAACCTACCTGGCTCTTTATTGCAGGAGATGGCGAAAGATGATGCCTTTAATCAGTTATATCTTACTGATATAGGCTTTTATCCAAATGCGGTATATCATTTTAGAGAACGTAAAGAGGGTTGTGCCGAATATGTTTTGATATTTTGTGTGGCTGGAAAAGGTTGGTTTCATCTAAATCAGGAAAAGAAAAAGGTAGAAGCCGGACAGTTTTTTATTTTACCTCCCGATCGTTTGCATGGTTATGGAAGTCAAAATAATGATCCATGGACAATTTACTGGGTTCATTTTACAGGAAAACGTGCTGAACAGTTCTCCTTTTCGGAAAGCGAAAAGCTTCAATCAACGATGTTGCATGAGAATGATCAACGTATTGTTCTTTTCGAAGAGATGATACAGTTGTTAGGGACAGGACTAAGTTCAGAGAATCTTTCATATACAATGTCGTGCCTTGGTCATCTGTTGGCAATGTTCAGATATAATAGAATTTATGATCGGGATCGAAGCAAGGTGCCGAATGATGCATGTGAACAGGCCATCGCATTTATGCAGAATAAGGTATATCAAAAAGTTAAACTGGAAGAGATTGCTAAAGCAGTAAATCTCTCACCTTCGCACTTCTCTGCCATTTTCAAAAAGAGAACTCAGCGGGCTCCGATGGAATATTTTATTTTTCTAAAGATTCAGAAGTCGTGTCATTTGCTAGATACCTCTAACTTACGGATCAAAGAAATCTCATCAAGTCTTGGTTTTGACGATCCTTATTATTTCTCTCGTCTCTTTAGTAAAGTGATGTTGATATCACCGGTAGTATATCGAAAAAAGAGAAAAGGATGATTTTTAATCATCTTCGTTTCTCTATTTGTTCAATCTCAAAATTTTATAACTTTGCACCCTGTTTTGAAAAAACAATAATTTGTTTACCTGATGAAGAAATACAAGGAATATAAGCACCTGAACCTCCCGAAAATAGGAGAGGACGTACTAAAGTTTTGGGAAGAGAATCAAGTTTTTGAAAAAAGTCTTGAAAACAGAAAGGATTGTTCTCCTTATGTTTTTTATGAAGGCCCCCCTTCTGCTAATGGTCAACCCGGTATTCATCACGTTATGGCACGTGCCATTAAAGATATTTTCTGCCGTTACAAAACAATGAATGGATATTACGTTGCACGTAAAGCGGGTTGGGATACCCATGGTCTTCCCATTGAATTGAGTGTTGAAAAAACCTTAGGAATTACTAAAGAAGATATCGGTAAATCAATTTCGGTTGAGGAATACAATAGTGCCTGCCGCAAGGAGGTGATGAAATATAAGGATCTTTGGGACGATTTAACGCTAAAAATTGGTTACTGGGTTGATCTTGACAATCCGTATATCACCTTTGAAAATAAATATATTGAAACCCTTTGGTATCTGCTTTCGAAACTCAATGAAAAAGGATTGCTTTATAAGGGATATACTATTCAGCCATATTCACCTGCTGCCGGGACGGGATTGAGCTCGCATGAATTAAACCAACCTGGGTGCTACCGCAATGTGAAAGATAGCACAGTGGTTGCTCAGTTTAAGGTGGTACGCAACGAAAAAAGCGAATTCCTTTTTAATGATGTTTTTGGAGAATTGTTTTTCATGGCATGGACAACTACACCATGGACACTTCCTTCAAATACTGCTCTTTGTGTGGGGCCTACAATAGATTATGTAACCGTTCAAACCTATAATCCCTATACATACCTTCCGATTACTGTGATTTTAGGAAAGCCATTGCTTGAAAAATACTTTCCTGAGAAGAATGCAGCACTTGAACTTAATACGTATGAGCCGGGGCAGAAAGCAATTCCTTTTAAAATTGTTGGTGAGTTTAAAGGAACCGATCTGGAAGGCGTTCGTTTTGAACAATTAATGCCATATGCTCAACCTACAGATGGTGATGCCTTCCGTGTTGTAACCGGTGACTTTGTTACGACAGAAGATGGAACAGGTATTGTACATATCGCACCTAGTTTTGGTGCTGATGACTTCAAGGTAGCCAGAGCAAACGGCATTGGATCGTTAACCATGGTTGATAAACGTGGCCGTTTTATTGAAACAATGGGCGAATTTGCCGGTCGTTTTGTGAAGGCAGAATACGAAGAAGACTACGATCCAAAGAAAACAGAAAGCGTTGATGTAGAAATCATCGTTAAGTTAAAGAAAGAAAACAGAGCCTTTAAGGCCGAAAAATACGAACACTCTTATCCTCATTGCTGGCGTACGGATAAACCAATTCTTTATTATCCGCTCGACTCGTGGTTTATCAAAACTACAGCAGTTAAAGACAGAATGATTGAGTTGAACAAAACCATTAACTGGAAACCCGAGGCCACCGGTACAGGTAGGTTTGGAAACTGGTTAGAGAATTTGGTCGACTGGAATCTTTCGCGCTCACGTTATTGGGGAACACCTTTGCCAATCTGGTCGTCAGAAGATCAGGAAGAACGTATCTGTATAGGTTCGTTGGCTCAGTTGAAAGAAGAGATTGAAAAGTCTGTTAAAGCTGGCTTTATGCCTGCCGATCATCTGTTGAAAGACTTCGTGCCCGGTGATTTCTCAAAGGATAATTATGAGAAGTTTGATCTGCATCGTCCGTTTGTAGATGATATCTTTCTTGTTTCGGCTTCCGGGAAAAAGATGTTTCGCGATCCTGATCTTATGGATGTTTGGTTCGATTCTGGAGCAATGCCGTATGCGCAGTTCCATTACCCATTCGAAAATGGTGAAACACTAAATAGTTACTTTCCTGCAGATTTCATTGCAGAGGGTGTTGATCAGACACGTGGATGGTTTTTTACCCTGCATGCTATTGCTACCATGGTTTTCGACTCTGTAGCATTTGAAACGGTTGTCTCAAATGGTTTAGTGCTCGACAAGAGTGGTAATAAAATGAGTAAACGGTTGGGTAATGCTGTTGACCCATTCTCAACGATTGAAAAATATGGTCCTGACGCTACCCGTTGGTATATGATTACCAATTCGCAGCCATGGGATAATTTAAAATTCGACCTTGAAGGTGTTGCAGAAGTAATGCGTAAATTCTTTGGAACACTCTATAATACTTATAGCTTCTTTTCATTGTATGCCAACATTGATGGCTTCAGCTTTAAAGAAGCAATTGTTCCTGTGAAAGAACGCCCTGAAATTGATCAGTGGATATTGTCTGAATTAAATACATTGATCAAGACGGTAAATGATGCATATAGCGATTACGAACCAACAAGAGCCGGTCGTGCTATTTCACTCTTTGTGGATGAAAGACTTTCGAACTGGTATGTTCGTTTGTGTCGTCGTCGTTTTTGGAAAGGAGAATACACAACGGATAAGATTTCAGCATATCAAACATTGTATAGTTGCTTAGAAGTTGTTGCAAAATTATCTGCCCCTATCGCTCCATTCTTTACAGATAGACTCTTTACCGACTTAAACAATGTTACGGGTCGCGAAGATGTAATCTCAGTTCATCTAAGCAATTTCCCAATTGCTGATGAAACATTAATCAATAAAGACCTGGAAGAGAGAATGCAGTTGGCACAAACCATCTCTTCGATGGTACTGTCGTTGCGTAAGAAGGTAAATATCCGCGTTCGTCAGCCATTGGCCAAGATAATGATCCCGATATTGGATCAGCATTTCCAGGATCAGGTAGAGGCTGTACGTTCACTCATCCTTTCAGAAGTTAATGTTAAGGAGATTGAATATCTGACAGATGGAGCCGGTATACTTGTAAAGAAGATTAAACCTAATTTCAAGACACTGGGTCCCCGTTACGGTAAATTGATGAAGCAAATTGCCGCTGTAGTAGCTTCCTTTAATCAGGCAGATATTGCAGATCTGGAACATTCAGGAGTACGTAAACTACAGATTGAAGGCGAAGAAGTTAAATTGCTGCTAAGCGATGTAGATATCATGGCTGAAGATATTCCGGGCTGGGTTGTTGCAAGTGAAGATGCTGTAACCGTGGCACTTGATATTACTATTACACCTACCTTAAAAGAGGAAGGTGTTGCTCGCGAATTAATTAATCGTATTCAGAATATCCGGAAGGAAAAGAATTTTGAGGTAACAGATAAGATTGAATTAACGATTGAAAAAATCGATGAAATCGATTCTGCTATTCAGAACAATTTTTCCTACATTTGTTCCGAGACATTGGCTGATTCTTTGGACTTGGTCGACAAGCTTGAAAACCCAGATAAAATAGCTGTTGAGCTAACTGAAGAGCTGTCAACCTATATCTTAATAAATCGAAAATAGCTTAACGCGGTCTTGTTAAAAAAGATCTAAAACATTGGTCTATGGAAAAGTCAGAGGTAAGACAAGAGGAGCCTCTTCGGAATAAATATTCCGATGAGGAATTGGAGGAGTTTAAAGTATTAATCCTCGAGAAGCTGCGCAAGGCAAAACGCGACCTTAAAATGCTCACAGAGGCTTATACCAATAGCAATGAGCATGATACAAACGACACTTCGCCTACTTTCAAGGTTTTGGAAGAGGGATATCAGGTGATGTCGAAAGAAGAAAACAGTCGTTTAGCTGCCCGACAAGACAAGTTTATTAAAGCGCTTGAAAATGCACTCATCCGGATTGAAAATAAAACGTATGGCATTTGCAGGGTTACGGGTAAATTGATTTCAAAGGAACGTTTGCGTGCTGTGCCCCATGCTACATTAAGCATTGAGGCTAAACTTACACAAAATCAAAATGAAAAACGTGCTTTTGTTCCGAATAGGTCTATTCTTGACGAATAATAATATTTTCTAAATGCTATAAAGAAGGAATTTCCATCCGTTATTAATTTTGGATGCTGATTCCTTCTGCTTTTTAATTCGAATAAAATGAAGGGATTTAAACTTCCAATTATCATCATCTTTTTGGTTTTGTTAATAGACCAAACTATAAAGATTTATATTAAAACACATTTTGTACTTGGTCAGGAAACCCATATTGCTAATTGGTTTATTATTCACTTTACTGAAAATCCCGGAATGGCCTTTGGATTACAATTCTCAGGCGATTGGGGAAAACTACTACTAAGTCTTTTTAGGGTTGCTGCTATTGGTTTAATTACATGGTACTTAGTGCGATTAGTAAAAGCAGATGCTCATCCCGGGTTAATAGCTTGTATTGCATTTATTGTTGCCGGTGCAACCGGAAATATTCTGGATAGTGCTTTTTATGGGATGTTTTTTAATGAAAGTACTTTTTGGGAAGTTGCAAAATTTAATCCCGTGAATGGAGGGTATGCACCATTTCTTCATGGTAAGGTTGTAGACATGCTCTACTTCCCCCTTTTAGAAGGTCATTTTCCACAATGGTTCCCTTTTTGGGGAGGCGAGGATTACCTTTTTTTCAGACCCGTATTTAATATTGCCGACTCTTCTATAACTTCGGGCGTAATTGCCATCTTATTATTTCAACATAAATTTTTTCCGGCTAAACCAACTCAAGGGGAAAACAGTGCTGAAACGACAACAGATGAGGTAGTTGAAGCTGAAAACGTGGAAGAAAAAAATGAGAATAATGAACAGAACTAAATTATCTTTGCTTTCTTTATAAAATTTATGGCAATAAATTGAAACGAGATAGGATTTGTTTCTAAATTTGTGCCACTCAAACGACAGTTATAATTATGTCAGAACAAATTACTGGGGTTATCTCACAAATCATTGGTCCTGTAGTAGATATTACCTTTGAACAGGACACTAAGCTCCCTAACATTTATGATGCTCTGGAGATACAAAAAGAAAATGGTCAGGTAATTGTACTTGAAGCTCAGCAAGATATAGGCGAAAACACGATTAGAGCCATTGCGATGGATTCTACTGATGGTTTACGTCGTGGTATGAAAGCTGTTGCAATGGGTAAAGGTATTTCTATGCCCGTAGGTGATAATATCAATGGCCGTTTGTTTAACGTAATCGGTAAAGCTATCGATGGTCTTGAAAAAGTTGAGACCGAGAAATCGTATAGTATCCACCGTGATCCGCCTAAGTTCGAAGAACTATCAACTACAAAAGAGGTTCTCTACACCGGTATTAAAGTAATCGATCTTATCGAACCTTATTCAAAAGGGGGTAAGATTGGTTTGTTCGGTGGGGCCGGAGTTGGTAAGACTGTACTTATCATGGAGTTGATCAACAACATTGCAAAGAGCTACAATGGTATGAGCGTTTTTGCCGGTGTTGGAGAACGTACCCGTGAAGGTAACGACTTACTTCGTGAAATGATCGAATCGGGTGTAATCCGTTACGGTAAGGAGTTCGAAGAAGACATGAAAAACGGTGGTTGGGATCTGAGTAAAGTTGACTATGAAGAGTTGGCTAAAAGTCAGGCTACCCTCGTGTTCGGTCAGATGAACGAACCTCCTGGAGCACGTGCTCGTGTAGCCCTTTCTGGTCTTACACTTGCTGAGTACTATCGTGATGGTGATGAGCAATCAGGTGGACGTGATATCCTATTCTTTATTGATAATATATTCCGTTTTACACAAGCAGGTTCAGAGGTTTCCGCATTGTTAGGCCGTATGCCTTCAGCAGTGGGTTACCAGCCTACATTGGCTTCTGAAATGGGTATTATGCAAGAACGTATCACTTCTACTAAGCGTGGTTCTATTACGTCTGTTCAGGCCGTTTATGTTCCTGCTGATGACCTTACCGACCCTGCTCCAGCTACAACGTTTGCCCACCTTGATGCTACAACAGTATTAAGTCGTAAAATTTCAGCATTAGGAATTTATCCTGCAGTAGATCCATTGGATTCAACTTCACGTATTCTTTCTCCTGATGTTGTTGGCGAGGAACATTACAATGTGGCTCAACAGATCAAAGAAATTCTACAACGTTATAACGAGTTACTCGATATAATCGCTATTCTTGGTATGGATGAACTTTCAGAAGAGGATAAATTGGTTGTACACCGTGCTCGTCGTGTTCAACGTTTCTTGTCGCAGCCTTTCTTTGTTGCTGAACAATTTACCGGTTTAAAGGGTGTATTTGTTCCGATTGAAGAGACGATTAAAGGATTCAAGATGATTCTTAACGGTGAGGTTGATTATCTGCCAGAAGCAGCGTTCAACTTAGTTGGAACAATTGATGATGCTATTGCAAAAGGCAAGAAATTACTTGAAGAGTCGAAATAAGGCTGAACAACTATTCAAAACCTAATCTATGACCGTAGAAATAATCACACCCGGTGAAACCCTTTATTCTGGTGAAGCAATATTAGTAAAACTTCCAGGAGCCGAAGGTTCTTTTGAAGTTATGCAGAACCATGCTCCAATCATTGCATTACTGCAAAAGGGTAAGGTTAAAGTGAAGGACCTTGAAAGCAAGGAAATTTATTTTGATATCAATGGCGGAGTGGTGGAGATGCTTAAAAATAAGCTGGTTATTCTTGCTGAATAAATAGTATATTCTCTAAATAAAAAACGGCATTGATCTTAGATTGATGCCGTTTTTTTATTTTTGATGCTTAGAATACAGAGATAAAAAAAAGAAGACTAATTAGATTAGCCTTCTTTTTTAGCGGTGGTACCACCAGGAATCGAACCGGGGACACAAGGATTTTCAGTCCTTTGCTCTACCAACTGAGCTATGGTACCGTTTGTTATGGTGATGCAAAAGTACAGGTTTTTTTTGATTTTCAAAAAAAATCAGGCAAATATTTTTTTAAAAGGCAGTTTCAGTAATTTTGCAAATCGTTTTACGTTGAAACTAAACGGGGTAAATAAAGAATTTTTTTATGCGGCTTATCATTGATATTGGAAATACATTGGCTAAAGTAGCATTGTTTGAAGAGTCGATGCTGGTAGAACAAATCTTCTTGCCTCGGTTAACCGTGGAAGTGCTTCAACAATTTCTGAAAGATAAGCCTAAGCCTGAATCGGCCATACTTTCTTCTGTGCGACATGACGATAATACATTGATTCAATATCTCTCTGATCATTATCTTTTTTTATTGTTTTCTCCAGAAACGCCATTGCCTATAAACAATAGATATGGCACGCCTTCATCCCTTGGTTTAGATCGATTAGCTGCCGCTGTGGCTGCTGCATCGTTGTTCCCGGACAGAAATGTGTTAATCGTCTCTGCGGGCACTGCTATCACTTATGATCTGATTACAGCACAAGGCGAATATATGGGGGGGGCTATTGCTCCCGGATTATTGATGCGGCTAAAAGCATTGAATCATTTTACTGAAAAATTACCCCTGGTTACGCTATCCGAAGAGGTTCAACTTATTGGTACTACAACAGAAGAGAGTATTCTCTCGGGTGTTTTGATAGCGACCAGAGCGGAAATTGATGGGATGATTGATAATTTTAACAAACATTATGACCAACTGGACATTATTTTGAGTGGTGGCGACGTTAAATACTTTGATAAAAGTTTAAAAAATAGCATCTTTGCAATCCCAAACATTGTAATCTCAGGTTTGAATCAACTATTAGCATATAACTTTGGAAAGAAAAATTTTTAGGCAATTACTTGCCACAGCAATTATTTTAACCTGCTCATTCAGTGTTTTTGCACAAGTGAGGATTGGTTCTCCCTATTCGCGTTTTGGAATTGGTGACTTGAGCAATATTAATGCACCTGTTTTTCAGTCATTAGGTGGTAGTGCAATTGGTATGCGCTCCTCATCTTTTGTTAATCCATGGAACCCTGCTTCATATACTGCTTTTGATTCTACCTCTTTTATTTTTGAAGGTGGTGTTTATTCACAGTCGTTAACATTGAAGACTGTAAACACTTCGCAGAACTCAGGCTATAGTTCAATTGGGACATTGCTTTTTGGTTTTCCTGTTACGAAACACCTGAAAGCAAGTTTTGGATTGATGCCCTATAGCAGTGTAGGTTATAATATTGGCGAAAGTAGTTCGTTGGTAGTTTCACCTGATAGTTCAACGCATGTAAAGAATGTATATGCTGGTGATGGTGGAATCAACAAGGTATACATGGGTCTGGGCTACCAACTAAGCAAAAACTTTTCTGTCGGAGTAAACGTTGATTTTCTTTTTGGTACAATAAACCGAAATAGTACATCAAACCTTCCTGACGACACTTATGCTATGAGCTATTTGCAAAACACTTCTATCAGGGTGCACGACTTTAGCTATAATTTCGGAATGCAATATACCACCAAGATTGGAACCGACAAACACTTTACGTTAGGTGCAGTATATACGCCTGCTATCGATCTTAAAGCAAATCACGATACAACGAATTCGTTAGTTAGCCCAACTAACCCGGATCTTATTTTCTATACTGTTAATCAATCAACCGATGTAAAGGGAAAAATACATATTCCTCAAGCTATTGGAGGTGGTTTCTCTTTTGAAAAAGAAGCCAAATTTTTAATTGCCGGTGATGTATATTATCAGAATTGGGAGAAATTTAAGATCTTTAATCAGACTGACTCATTAAAGAATAGCCTAAAAGCTTCGTTAGGAGTGCAATTTATCCCTAATGGAAATGACTATAATCATTATTATAAAAGAATTCGCTTTAGGATGGGTATTAACTATCACCAATCCTATCTTCAGCTAAATAATCAACAAATTAATGATTTTGGTGTCAGTTTTGGTCTGGGATTACCATTGAAAAAGGGTCAATCAGAATTAAACTCAAAGTCGTGTGTTAATGTTGGTTTAGAATTTGGGAAAAGAGGGACAACAGACTTTAGCCTGATTAAAGAGAATTATGTTCGTCTTACAGTGAGCTTATCGCTCTATGATTCTTGGTTCAGGAAACTTAAATTTTACTAGAAACCGGTTTATTTTTGGGATAAAGTTAAGATGACGATCTATTTAGGTTATTTGATCTCTTTGATGTTCTCTTTATTCCTGGTTAAAGCATCGGTCTCTGTTCAAAATATTTTCTCAAAATATCGTAGTGATAGTGTTAAATGTGTAACCCGTTGTTCTTTATACAGCACATTTGGCAAGGGGAACAGTTTCGATGATACTTTACGAGCCGACTGCTAATAGAATTCAGCCATGAAGAAACTAATAACATTACATCGGTTGTTGTGTATCTCGTTTTTATCGCTGATAAGCGCACTGCTTTTTAGTTGTAAAAATGATGTTAAGGAGGTAGCAAAGGTTACAAAGGTCGATTCCCTTCCTGCACAATCAGCTCAGAAAATAAGAGTAGATTATTCTGAAAACGGGAAATTAGTCTATACTTTGTCTAGTCCTTTGATTAGAAAATATATTGTTCCTCAAGAGGTTACTGAGTTTCCAAAAGGGTTTAATCTGGTGTTTTACGACACATTGCGTAATCAAAAGGGGACTGGTAGGGCCAATTATGGTATTAGTCATGATAATACCGGAATTGTAGAATTAATAGGAAATGTTGTGATGGTTAACAATCAAAAGAAAATGAGGATTGAGACCGAAAAAATGATCTGGAATAAAAATCAAAAAACCGTTGCAGGCGATAAGGCTGTAAGGGTGTATCTGCCGGATAGGATGGTTTATGGAACAGGATTTAATGCCACAGAAGATCTTTCAAAGTGGTCGCTTGTTCATCCGGGAGGGACATTTTTGGTAAACGAATTTCGTTAAGCGTAAATTTTATTTTTGTACTTTAACTTTTATTGTAAATTTGTCAATTCGTTAAAATATTTTAAAATGGCAATTATAGGAAAAATTCAGAATCACTACAAACTGATTGTTGTTATAATCGGTATTGCTCTAGCTGCGTTTATTCTGGGCGACTTCTTGAAAAAGAACAAATCGACCAGTTCATATGTGGGAGAAATTAATGGTGAAAAAATACGTGGGAACGTCTTTAATTCTAAAGTAGATGAAGCTACCGAAATGCGCAAGCAGATGACGGGTAGTGCCAATGTTACTTCGCAAGAAAGTTTTGGTATTCGTGAATCAGTTTGGAACCAGATGGTTTCAGAATTGATCATGCAAAAGCAATATGACAAACTTGGTCTGGACGTAAGTAAGGAAGAACTTGACGATATGGTAAGTGGGAAAAATCCACATCCATATATTGTTCAAAACTTTACGGATCCCCGTACAGGTAAGTTTGATCCTAAAATGGTTAAACAGTTTGTTGATAATCTGGATAAGGTTGAACCTGCAATGCGTCAACGTTATCAAATGATCCTTAAATCGATCAAAGATTCTCGTATGGCTGAAAAGTATCAGAACTTAATTGCCAGCGCTTATTATGTTCCAAAAGCATTTGCTAAAAAAGAATACCTTTCACGCAATGAGCATGTTAGTTTAAGTGCAGTTGCACTACGTTATGAAACTGTTCCTGACAAACAGGTTACTTTAACGGATGCCGATTACGAAAAGTATTATAATGAAAACAAAAACCGTTTTGAACAAGAGGCTTCACGCGATATAGACTATGTAGTTTACAACGTTAAACCTTCTGATGAAGACATGAAAGCAATCAATGCTGAAGTTGCTCAACTATATTCAGAGTTTCAACAGACAAAAGATGTTGCTAACTTTGTGAATACCCGTTCTGATGTTCGTTATGATAGTTCATGGGTAAAGAAGGGGGTGCTTCCTGGTCGTTTGGATACACTTGCATTTAGTAGTACTCCTGGTACTTTCATCGCACCATTCAGTGAAAAGGAACTGTATACGATGGCTAAGGTTGTTGATATGCAGACTCGTCCTGATTCTTTAAAGGCTAGTCACATCTTAATCTCTTTCCAGGGATCAAGTGCTAATGGAAAACGTACAAAAGAAGCTGCAAAGAAATTAGCTGATAGCCTTCAAGGTGCAGTTAAGAAAAATATTAAGGCATTTGGTGAGTTAGCTGCAAAATATTCTGACGATCCTTCTGCAAAAACAAATGGTGGCGATCTAAAATGGTTCCAGGATGGAAGTATGGTTCCTGCATTTAATAATGCCTGTATTCGTGGTTCTGTTGGCGATGTAATTGTTGCTGAATCTCCTTATGGATATCATGTAATCAATATCACCGGAAAAACTGCACCGGTTAAGAAAGTAAGACTTGCTATTGTAGCTCGTAAGATTGAGGCTGGAAACGAAACTTTCCAACGAATCTACACCGATGCAAGCAGCTTCTCTTCAGAAAATCAAACAATGGATGCTTTTGAAAATGCTGTTAAGAAGAAAGGTCTGAATAAACGTACCATGGAACGCGTTCGTCCTAATGAAGGTCAACTTCCAGGTATTGATAATGCACGCGAAGTTATTCGTTGGGCTTACAATGAAAAATCAGAAAAAGGTTCAGTATCTGCCGTGTTCGATTGCAGTGGTAAATATGTTGTTGCTTGTTTGAAGCAGATTCGTGAAAAAGGAATTGCTCCACTCGAACAAATTAAAAATGACATTAAGCCTTTAGTAATGCGCGATAAGAAAGCTGAAATACTATTAGCTAAAATGGAAAAAGTAGCGGGTTCTAAAAACCTGGTACAAATGGCACAACAGCTAGTTTCGAAGATTGACACCATTCAGAATATTACTTTTGCTTCACCTAATATTCCATTCTACGGTCGCGAACCACAGGTGGTAGGTACTGCATTTGGAATGAAGAAAGGCGATGTTTCAAAACCGATTAAAGGTGAAATGGCTGTATATTTTATCAGAATTGATGAAGTATCTCCTGCCGCTGCTGCTAAAGATTACAATAATGAAAAAACAGTTGTTGCTAATTTCTTCCGCTCACGTGTTTATCGCGAAGTTTATCAGGCTATCCTTGATAAATCAAAAATCACAGACAATAGAATTCTCTTCTACTAGTAGAATTCTTTAACATATTAAAAGAGCCGCCCCTAAAGGGCGGTTTTTTTATGCTATAGAATTTAAAGAATGAGCATTGGCAGAGAGATCTTATCTCTCTTTTTAATTGACATTTATTGTTTCTCAGGCGGAAAAAATGTAATTTTCTTTCAGATTATTTTCTCTCAATATCTGTTGAGGGTCTTTCAAAATTTATCCAAAAAGGGATTCTGATTTAATTCAATTACCAGTCCATGGATCAGTCCCAAAAGTTGGGGGCATTTGCCATCCCAATTTGATGATATTTCACATTGTTTTAGTCTTCAATATATTAATACTCGGTCTTATAGAGTCTTTTTCTTTAATAACACTTATTTTACTTAGGTTAAATAGCTCTATATCAGCGGTATTATGACTATTGGATCCGGCGTGAGTCCGGCGTGGGTCGGGCATCCCTTCACCATGACTCCACTAATATGGGGGGAGCCATGGTGAAGGGATGGTGAAGGCTATGTGAATCCTTTTGGTATTTATGTGCTGTTGTATACTTTTAAAAGAGGAGTTTTATAGGAATAGTATAGCTGTATTAGATGGAGGTTTCTCACAGAGCCTGAACCTCGTATTAAATCCAAACACCTGTACTTTAAGCAGATTTCTCCCAAGAAGTCGAAATAACGGAGTTATTTTATACAATCAATTTGTTTTAGCAAGGCTTTCATTATTTCTCCCCAACTTTTCCGACTGATCCTGAATTCAGACTTGTAAGATCTCGTGATCTCCAGTCCTGTCTGTATTGCTGTATGGGCCTCTCTCGTGTGTTATTTGTTATTAAACGACAAATGGGGTCGCTGCCTTGTAAGGCACGTCTTTGGGTGTTGCTATAAGTGTTTTTTCTAACGGTGATGGCCGGAGAAACTAATATCAAAACGGATTGTCGTTTTTACATTGGTTTCTTAGATAAGTTGCAATCTATTCGAATCTTGTTTAATGAAGATGAACAACAGAATAGTGAAAGCCCATAATGAGGAACCACCGTAACTGAAGAAGGGCAGCGGGATTCCTATAACAGGAGCCAGTCCAATGGTCATTGCAATATTAATAGCGAAATGTGTAAAGAGAATGGACGCCACGCAATATCCATATATTCGGGCAAAGGGAGATCGTTGTCGCTCCGCGACCTTTAATATTCGGATAAACATCAAAACAAACAGCGCCATTAGAGCAGAAGAACCTAAAAAGCCCCATTCTTCTCCAACCGTGCAAAAGATAAAGTCGGTATCCTGAGCAGGAACGAATTTGAATTTTGTTTGGGTACCTTTTAAAAAACCTTTTCCTATAAAACCACCAGAACCTATGGCAATCTTTGATTGGGTAACGTTGTATCCGGCTCCTTTAGG
>Ga0224522_1000354_pt1 | contig 16486 bp, 12 predicted proteins | sample CFST25metaG_FD_182733 | JGI IMG/M metagenome (GOLD analysis project Ga0224522, IMG submission 182733) | Peat soil microbial communities from Stordalen Mire, Sweden - C.F.S.T25 | ecosystem: Environmental > Terrestrial > Soil > Wetlands > Peat | place: Sweden: Norrbotten County, Stordalen Mire...
GACTGATGTTAATGGGGTGTTTTCATTAAAAGTTGATCGTAGTATTAAAAAACTTCGGTTCTTTTGCACAGGATATAAAATTGCTACTGTTGAAGTGAGAGATGATGAAAAGCAAATTCAGCTTCTTCTTCAGCGCGATGATCGCAAAGAAAACATAAAGGTTAATCTCTTTTCAAATAGTATCGCTAATCTCATCATGAATCAGGCAATCCTTTTGCATGACAAATACAATCCTTTGAATCTTAAATCATACGCTTATACTGCAAACGACTTTGTTGTTATGGCACCCCATGGCGATACCATCCTGTGGAATAATAATAATCTCATCGATCCTTTAAATGCGAGGACAAAGAAACTGATAGACGATCAGTCGCTTTTTATAAAAACATCAATTACGCTAAAGAAACATTTTACCGACCATGAAAATCAGGATTCGCTAGTCTCTTCAAACGAGATCGGTGTTAAAGATCCGATGTTTCTCTTTCTAATTTCTCAATTTCAATCGATCTCTTTTTTCGGGAACGAAGTGACGATAGGGAATAAGACGTTTATCAATCCGTTATCCCTATCAGGGTTATCAAACTATGGTTTTGTTTTGAGAGATACGTTGGTTGCACCGGATAAAAGTGAACTCTCTTTTTTGATGGACTTCTATCCTAAAAATGATACTGCTTTAAATGGATTAAAAGGTTCAATCTCTATCAGTGCGGTTGACTGGTCTGTAAAAAGTCTGAAAGCAGAGCCTGTTGATAAGAGTGGTTTTTTTGATGTTATACTGTATCAGCTTTCTGAAAAGGTGGATGGTGTATGGTTCCCGACACAATTAAGAAGCGACATGTTTTTTAAAACCAACAAATCAGATGGAATAAGTTCTGAAATATCATTAGCAGGTTGCGATAGATTGTTTATTAAGGATGTTCAATTAAACAGTAAGGACTTATTTAAAAAGCAACCCATTACTGTTTTTACAACACCTATACCAGTACAAGAAAATCACACTGAAGGCATTTCAGAAAATAGATCCGTTTCAATGAATAATACTCCTCCTTCTGATCTATCATCACTGAATACCAGTGTTAATAATTTAAACTTTCAGTTATTAAGCGGTCAGTTTAAGACAGGATGGTTTTCTTTTGAGATCAACAAATTTCTGCGATATAATAAGTTTGAGGGTTTAAATCTGGGGCTGGGTGGACATACCAATGCCGACTTTTCCAATAGGTTTACTTTGGGCGGATATGCTTGTTATGGTTTTAGAGATACGAAGGTTAAATATAGTTCGGATGCTACGCTTTGGATGGATCGATTGCATCAGTCAGGAATCACTTTCTTATATAGCTACGATACCCGTGAAAGTGCCGGAAGCAAGTTCTTTGATGAGTCGTATGGCGCTTTAAACAGTGCCGGATTTCGTTTCTTCTATGTGAAGCGAATGGATTATGAGCGTAAAATGATGCTCTCTTTAAAGACTAGGATGGGTTTCTCTACATTGTTTGTTGGTGCTCAACAACGAATTATAGAGAGGGGTTATGATATCAATAATGGAACTAAAGTTTTATTACCCGATAACTACAATTGCTCAGGTTTTGTAACGGGTATTCGCTTAGCACCAGGGGAGGAGCTCATCAATAGTAATAATCAAATCATCTCGTTAGGTTCACACTATCCAATCTTTTGGTTTCAATATACCAGGGGGGTGACTGGTTTTATGAAGGGTGACTTTAATTATAATCGTTTCGAGGGGAAGATTTCATATGATCTTACGATTCCACATCTTGGTAAAAGTTCTGTTTTGTTGATCGGAAATAAGGTGGATGGATCAATACCATATTTTGAATATTTCAATGGAAGAGGCACCTTTGGCTCATGGGGATTATTTGCTCCGGGGAGTTTTGTTACGATGCATCCCGATGAGTTTCTGAATGATAAATTCTTTTGTCTTTTTTATACCCATCATTTCGGAAGAGTATTTGGCAACCAATCTTTTTTTAAGATAGAGCCGGCGCTTGCCTTTAACTATGGTTGGGGTGAATTGAAGAATAGACCAACCGGTTATTTTTTACCCGCAACAGATTGTAGTAAAGGGTATATGGAGACTGGGCTTCAGATTAATAACCTGGTTGATTTAAAGATCTATAATATTGGATTGGGAACTTATTATAGAATGGGGTATTATCGTAATCCGGGTTTTAAAGACAATCTGGTTTTTAAAATTGTAATCAACTTTGGGAAACCATAAAATCTATCTAATCCCGGTACCTCATTTCTAATATAGTGAGAAATTTCCTTAAAAACAGGTTTATTAGCATTAAACATTATAATCCCACATTCGTCTTAAATAACTTAATTGCTATTGCCAGCAGTATAATTCCAAAGATCTTACGTAAAATGGTGAGTCCATTCCGACCAAGCCACTTCTCAATATATTCTGTTCTTTTCAAAACGACATAAACGAATACCAGATTTATAACTATTCCGGCAATAATATTTTCAACTTTATACTCTGCTCTGATGGCCAATAGTGTGGTGAAAACACCAGGGCCGGCCAGCAGCGGAAATGCAAGCGGTACGATGGATGCTGTTTCAGGTTCGACATCTTTCATGATTTGAACGCCTAATATCATTTCGAAAGCCATGATGAATATAATGATAGAACCTGCAATAGCAAAAGAAGCCAAATCAATGCCAATCAATTTTAGTAATGCGCCTCCCAAAAACAAAAATCCCAACATAATAATAAAGGCCACAAGGGTGGCTTTCTCTGATTGTATATGCCCAACTTTATTGCGCAGTGAAATAACAATCGGGATATTTCCGGTTATATCTATGATTGAGAATAAGATAAGTGTCGAATTGACAATCTCTTTTATGTTGAAATCCATCTTCCAAATTTTTTGCAAAGGTAGGTTTTATTATTATGCATTATGCATAATAATTTAATGAATTCATTATAAGCGATGCTTTTGTAAACATTTCTTATTGTTTGTAGTTTATAATCTGTCTGAATAATTGATTGCTGCAACAAATTTTACATGGGTAAATGTATGAATATTATTATGATTATATTGATAACCATAGTTTAGCAATTTCAATTTAGATGATTTTAATGTTTAAAACCGATTAATTCTAATGGAAAAAACTACTGTTGAGCAGGTATCTAAAGTTATCGATATACGTTTACTTACAAATTCGACTTTTGTGCTACGCTTTGAAAAGAATGATATCACTTTTAAAGCCGGTCAATACTTAATTCTTGGAACAAAAAATAATCCTGAACGAAGGGAATATTCTATTTATAGTCCGGAAGATGCAGATTATCTTGAGGTATTAGTAAAACTCGTTGAACTGGGATCGGTGTCGAGAAGACTTTTTGAACTAAAGAACGGTGACTCGTTGTATATTCAAGGACCTCTGGGTTTCTTTAATATTGATAAATCAGAACTCGATGCAAAACATGTATTTATTGCAAGCGGAAGTGGAATTTCTCCTTTTCATAGTATGGCGTTAAGCTATCCTGAAGTTAACTACCAGATACTTCATGGGGTGCGAAGGCTAAATGAGGGCTATGAAAGAAACCATTATGCAAAGGGAAGATATATTCAATGTACCTCAGGTGAAAGAGGAAGCGAGTTCTTTGGACGAGTTACTGATTATTTGAAAAAAAATAGGCCAGATCCTTCAGCCCATTATTATCTTTGTGGAAATAGTGGTATGATTGATGAGGTTTGGAATATTCTGGAAGATAATGATGTTTCAGTGAAAAACATCCATGCCGAAGTTTACTTCTAAGCCATTGATTAAATATCTGTCGTAATATCTAATGTTATCAATGGATCAAATAGATAACATCAAAAGATGAAAATAAGATGATTTACTTCTAACGTTAAAATCACCTTATTCTTTTTTAATTCTGACCCTATCCTAAGCCTAATTGTACATTAAGCTTAGGATAGGGTCAGGTTAGGATATGACTAGGCTCAGTTTAGGCTCTCTACTAAGTCATGTTTTTGTCATATGAAAAGTATTGAGAAATGATCTCTAAAGCATCTCACTGTTTCTAGTGTGATATGAGGAAGTATTAGTTGTTGGTTGAGCCGGTCATCTTTTCGGCTAATTTTACTGCATTATAAGCATTTACGACTCCACCATATACCGAAAGTTCATTAAAACGGATTTTTGTTTTCTTCTTTGATCCTTCTTCGGGAAGATATACCTTCTTTGAATATTTCTCAACAGATTTACAAATGCACTCTTTTATTTGTGCAGCTGTCAGCTGAGGAAAATAGGAACGCAACAATGCTGCAACGCCTGTAACCATTGGTGAAGCCATACTTGTTCCATCATTCTCCTTGTATTGATTGCCGGGCTTTAGGTTATAGATGCTAACTCCTGGAGCGAAAACATCCACCTCTTTCTTGCCATAATTTGAGAATGAAGCAGGTAGGTTTTTGTTTTCTTCTTCTGAAGAGGCACCTACTGTAATCCAGTTTGAAGTTATCTTTGTTTTATCGAGTAGTGTATTTGAAGGATAATTTTCTGCATGATCAATATCCTTGCCATCATTTCCGGCAGCATGAACAATTAGTACGTCCTTCTTTTCTGCAAACTTAACGGCATCGTCAATAAACTTCTTTTGTGGCGAAAACTCTTTGCCAAAACTCATATTGATAACTTTGGCACCCATTTTTACTGCATAACGAATGGCTAGTGCAATGTCTTTATCGCGCTCATCTCCATCTGGAACCACCCGTAATGCCATGATCTGAACATTATCAGCTACTCCTTTAACCCCAATTCCATTATTTCTGTTAGCAGCTACAATTCCGGCAACATGGGTTCCGTGGTCAGGTCGCGAACCGATAACATCATTATTTCCATAAATGGTGTCGTTGATATCCTCTGGGTTGTCGCCTACAAGGTCACGTGGATTGAAAGCTAAATTATAGTGACAGTAGTGTTTTGCAAAAACCTGCTGCAGATATTCTTTGAAGTCACCTTTATTAAATCCTTTTTGCTTATAAAGGAAAAGCAGAAGGTCTTTTGAAAATTTCAACGTTTTAATTGTGTCAGGATTTACTGCATTCAGTTCTTCAAGTGTGAATTCGGCCTTCTTGAGAAATGAGCAAACAACACTATCAGCAAATTGATAATTCGCTGCAAAAGTTGCTAGCTTATCTGCTTCTTTCTTTGCCTTTTCAGACTCTTCGTCGAAACGTGCTTTTACTTTCTGGTATTCATTGTATTCAGCGGTATCTTCAACTTTTACTTGCGTTGGGGTTAGATCTTTATATTTAGGATTTAACTTTTTATAGAGTCGACAGATTTCCGAATTCTCATAAAGGATGTTCTCTCCTTTTTTATTACCTAAAAAATTCCAACCATGTATGTCATCTACATACCCATTATGGTCGTCATCAATTCCATTACCAGGTATTTCTGCTGTATTGGTCCATATCTTGCCCTGAAGATCTTCGTGCATGATATCAACACCGCTATCGATAATAGCAACAATAATAGTTTTTGATTTTTTGTTTTTTAAAAGTTCATCATACGCTTTGTCTACACTCATCCCAAACTTATTATCTGAATTTGGATCGAGGTTGTACCAGTTTTCGAACTTGCTGGTCGATTTGGTATTTGTAGATGTCTGAGCAAGGGTGACATTAGAAAAATGTATGGCTGTGATAAACAGCCATACAATAATGAGTTTGAAATTCATGTTTGGGTTGGGTTGAAAAAAATATTAATGGTTACTTTTTTAAGCGGGTTTCAATCATGCCCTTAAATCTATGATCGAATTTACTGTTGGCAAATTTACCGATAAATGCATGCTGAACTTTAGGAATAACGGGTGCCGATTTAACGCCTAATTTAACCAACGCTTGATTTAGGAAAGGCTCGTCGACCTGCCCATAAGTTTTGGTGAAATCTTCATACTGAACTGCAACGGTTGGAGTCATTCCATTATAATAATCGCCATAATTAGCTGAGTTAACAGATTTCATGCTAATTACATACATGTCAACTCCCCCCACAGTTATTGGGAAAAATCCAAATGGTTTACCATCTGTAGTTTGACCTACTGTAGAAACATTCATATGGGGTGTTAAGTTATTAATCAATAACTCGCTTGCCGATGCTGTAGATGCTGTTACAAGGAATACTACATTTTGAATGTCAACATTTCCCTTTTTCGTAAAGTAGGTTGAGGTGTAATTTTTAGGGAAGTAGTTGAACAGATCAGCATAGGTAGGCATGTCGGAATAAGGTGTTTTTGTCTTTGTAGTAAAAGCACTATAATTTCCGGTGGTCATGTTCGTATTATAGAGGTATTTATACATTAAAGTTGTTGCTGCTCCTACATTTTTTGGAGCTATTTTATTTGCAAAATACTCTGAAGTCTCAACTGATCCACCTCCATTATAACGTAAGTCTACAATAAGATCAGTGATATTTTGATTTTCAAACTTATTGAAAGTAGCATCGATTTGCGTTTGTATTTTGGCTAAATCAATAAATGTTCCGAATACCATATAACCTATTTTTCTTGAGCCATAAGTATAAACCGAATCCATGGTGATGGGATTGATCGTATATGGAGCTCTGGTAATGTTAACGGTAACACTAGTGCCATCTGGTTTTAGAAAAACAAACTTTGATGTATTGCTACTATAAACAGCAGCAAGAATACGATTATAATTAGTAGAAGTACCACTTACCTGACTTCCATCATAGGTAACTGTTGTATTATCATTTATTGATGTAATCTGCCATCCTCTTTTTATTCCAAACAATAGATCAGCAGGTGATCCTTTAATTACATCGACTACTCTGAGGTCGGTTAAACTGTTCCACCATACATCAAATCCAAAATCCCCCTGAGATAATCCCTGTCCAACTACACTGGCAACAGAACCGGTAGGGTCGCGATAACTATAATGGTCGAGCGGATTTGTTTGATACCTTCTCATTTTATTAAACAGTGAATCGAGGTTAGCACAAGCTCGCGGATTGACAACATCGTATGCAGGAATATTTTGTGTGTAATAATATTCGTCCTTGAAAAGATAGTACATGGTGTCTTTAGAAAGATCGGCCGCTGTAACTGTAGATGGATCTGTGGTGGGCGAATTTACTTTGTCTTTTTTACATCCTGAAAGGAAGCCTGCTGTTAAAAGCACAAAAAACAAAAATAGGCGAGCAACTGAATTTCGACTCATAGTAATTGAAATTTATATCTTTACATAAACGTGGCGAAAATACAAAAGTTGTGCCTTGTAACAATTATTTCTTTAATATATTAATAAGTTTTATGAAGCTTTTGCTGCTACCTTTGCACGCAACGTTAATTCATCAACTTTATGTCTATTAAAATCGAAAACTTAACTAAGTTTTACGGTACGCAAAAGGCGCTAGACCAAATAACGCTATCAATAAATCCAGGGCAGATAACCGGTTTATTAGGTCCTAACGGAGCTGGTAAATCGACTCTTATGAAAATAATTGCATGTTTTCTTCCTCCAAGTGAAGGTTCGGTTAACGTATATGGGTATGATGTTATTCAGTCGTCATTAGAAGTGCGGAAGATAATTGGATATCTACCTGAAAATAATCCACTATATCCTGAAATGTATGTGAAGGAGTTCCTTCTATTTGTAGCCGGATTGTATAATATGGGAAAAGCATCTTCTGAAAGGGTAGACCAGCTTATTCAACTTACCGGTTTAACAAAAGAGGTACATAAAAAGATAGGACAATTATCTAAAGGGTATAAACAACGTGTTGGTTTAGCGCAGGTATTGATGCACGATCCACAGGTCTTAATCCTTGATGAACCAACTTCCGGTCTCGATCCCAACCAAATCATTGAGATTCGTAATTTAATTCAAGAGATTGGTCAAACTAAAACGGTGATACTTTCAACCCATATCATGCAAGAGGTTGAAGCGCTCTGTAAAAGGGTGATTATCATTAATCAGGGAAAAATTGTAGCAGATGAAGATACAGCTACCTTGTCATCACGTATAAAAGGGAAAGTTTATATTACACTTGAATTTGAATTACCGGTTGAAGAATCAGTACTATCAACAATTCCCGGTGTTATGGAAGTAATTCGTATAGATGATCTGCATTTTAAGCTTGTAGCAAATACTGAAGCAGATATCAGAGGTGAGATATTTCGTTTTTCTGTTGAGCATAACTGGACTGTGTTGTCGATGCAGCGTGAAAATCAGAACCTTGAAGAAATATTCAGGAATCTGACTATTTAGTAATTTAGAATCGATTTTGACAACAGCGAAACAAAAAAATGTGTAATTTTGCATCGTTGTGGAAAGATTTCATTGATTGCAACCACGGAAAAAAATGCTAAAACAATTCATTTTTCCTATCGTACAATCACATTTTCCCTTCTAATTAATTTTTAATCTTATAATATCTTTTAAAGATGGGATATTTATTTACTTCTGAGTCAGTCTCAGAAGGACATCCAGACAAAGTAGCCGATCAGATTTCAGATGCATTACTTGATGAGTTTCTTCGTTGGGATCCTGAATCAAAAGTAGCTTGCGAAACGCTTGTTACTACAGGTTTAGCCGTTTGTAGCGGTGAAGTAAAAACCAATGGATATGTTGATATCCAGAAAATAGTTCGCGCTACGATCCAAAAGATTGGCTATACTAAAGCAGAGTATCAATTCGATTATAGCTCATGTGGTGTAATTACTACGATTCATGAACAATCAAGCGATATTAATCAAGGGGTAGAAAGAGCAACAGAAGAGGAGCAAGGTGCAGGTGACCAGGGAATGATGTTTGGTTATGCAACGAACGAAACCGATAACTATATGCCCTTACCTATTGAGTTAGCTCATCTGTTGCTTGAAGAGCTTGCTGTCATTCGTAGAGAAGGTAAGAAAATGACTTATCTGCGCCCGGATGCAAAATCACAGGTTACGATTGAATATGCTGATAATGGTAAACCTATTCGGATAGATACCATTGTTGTTTCAACGCAACATGATGATTTTATCAAACCTACTGATGATTCTTTTGAGGCTAGTAAAGTTGCAGAAAAACTGATGCAAGATAAAATTGCAAAAGATATTGCAGATATTCTAATTCCAAGAATTAAGAAAGATCTACCTGCTCGTATCAAGAAACTGTTCAGTGATGACTATCGCCTGTTTGTTAATCCAACAGGTAAGTTTGTTATTGGGGGGCCTCATGGCGATACTGGTCTAACCGGACGTAAGATTATCGTTGATACATATGGTGGAAAAGGTGCTCACGGTGGTGGCGCATTCTCAGGAAAGGATTCTTCGAAGGTTGACCGTTCGGCTGCTTATGCAGCTCGCCATATTGCAAAGAATCTGGTTGCTGCAGGTGTAGCTTCGGAAATTTTGGTTCAGGTAGCTTATGCTATCGGTGTTGCTCAACCTGTTGGTCTGTATGTAAATACATATAAAACAGCTAAGGTTAAGAATGCAGAAGGTAAGTTAATGAGCGATGGTGAGATTTCTCAAATTGTTGGGAAAATATTTGATCTCCGACCTTATGCTATTGTAAAGCGTTATGGTTTAAAAGATCCAATCTTCTCTCCAACGGCTGCTTATGGTCACTTTGGCAGAACTCCTGAAGAAAAAGAGGTTGAGGTTTATTATTCTAATGATAAGACTGTTTCGCGTCAAGAAAATGGTCGTTCAGTAAATTATAAGAAAGTTAAATTCTTCTCATGGGAAGAGTTGGATGCTGTAGCAGATATTAAGAAAGCATTCGGTCTATAATCCCAATATGTTCAAAATAGAAAAAAGCTGTTGTAGGTATGTTATCCTACAGCAGCTTTTTTCTATTTGTATTTTATAAATTACTCTTTTCGTAGCAAGTTGGTTGATTTTCTCTGTTTCATTATTAACTTTGATTGAAAATATATTTCATGGGAAAGATTACAAAATATATTATTGGTGGCTTGATTGCTTGTGGCGTGATTTTCATCATGTGGTTTTTTGCTAATTTGGTTATTTATACCCTCATTGCAGCCGTAATCTCCATTGTTGGGAAGCCCATTGTTAAATTCTTTGATGGGATACATTATAAAAAATTCAGGATACCCCATTCATGGAGTACAGCAATTGCTCTTCTGGTTATTATTGGCTCAATTGTTGGCTTAGCTGCAATCTTTGTTCCATTGATCATTCAACAAGCACGTATTGTGGCTGCGATTGATGTTAATGTAATTGGAAATGATTTTCGCCAACGTTTTAATGGACTGCAGAGTCTTTTACATAATTATGGGATATTAGGTCAAAGAGAAAATCTTGATACAGTATTAATCAGCAAAGCGAAGGAGATTGTAAGTTTTTCTTCGGTGACTGATGTTTTAGGGAGTATCGTCAATTTTGCTTCAAATATGATCATCGGCCTCTTTTCTGTTGTCTTTATCTCTTTCTTTTTCTTAAAAGAGGACAAGCTTTTTACGAATATCATTTTATTGTTTGTACCACAAAGGTATGATGACAGGATTTCGAATGTACTTCAAGAGAGCAACGTTCTGTTGACGCGTTACTTTTCGGGTATCTGTATTCAGTTGCTAGTGATGATGACTATCGAGGTAACAGGGCTTTCTATTTTTAAAGTACCCAATGCATTGTTAATAGGATGTTTTGGTGGATTGATGAATATCATTCCTTATGTAGGTCCGTTAATTGGAGCTATTGTTGGGGCATTAATTGGTGTTTCATCTGTTATTTCTACTGGGAATTACAACGATATTGTGCCCATGGCCATAACCATTGTTTGTGTATTCTCGTTTGCTAATATGGTTGATAATTTTGTGATCCAACCTTTTGTCTTTTCGAATAGGGTTAAAGCGCATCCTTTAGAGATCTTCTTTGTAGTACTCATGGCGGGTAGTTTGGCTGGCGTTCCGGGAATGGTTTTAGCGATACCTACTTATACAGTAATCAGGGTAATAGCAAAACAATTCTTTGTGAAATTCAGAGTTGTACAGAAACTAACACAAAATCTATAAATTAATGATCAACTATCAATCTTTTGTTAAAGATGGGGTTCGTTTTCTATCTTGTGTTAAACCGTTCAAACTATATAATTTTGTGCTATTATCACTTTCGTATTTTGTTTCTAAAATACGAAAGCGACCTAAAATCAAAGGATATCCTTTCTCAATGTCGATAGAGGTAACGACATTCTGTAATCTTCGGTGTAAAGAGTGTCCTTCGGGATTGAGGAAATTTACACGTCCAACAGGGAGAATTAATCCGGATTTGTTTCAGAAAGTAATTGATCAGGTAAAAAGTCATTTGATCTATCTTACACTTTATTTTCAAGGGGAACCCTATTTACACTCGCAGTTTTTAGAGATGGTAACGTATGCAAATAAGAATGGCATCTATACTGCCACGTCAACAAATGGGCATTATTTAACTGTTGAAAAAGCTCGCCAGACTGTAAAATCAGGTCTCAGTCGGTTAATTGTTTCGTTAGATGGAATGGATCAGGATACCTATGGGAAATATCGTATCTCCGGTGATGTCGAAAAAGTAAAAGAGGGAATTAAAAACCTGATCACTGCAAAAAGGGAAGCGGGAGCCTCAACGCCATATGTGATTCTTCAGTTTATCGCTTTTGCCCACAACAAACATCAGATAGATGAAATTAAGGCCTATGGTAAGGCTGTTGGCGTGGACGAAGTTCAAATTAAGAGCGCCCAGATATATGATTTTGAAAAGGGAAGTGATTTGATAGTAGACGACCCTGCATATTCACGCTATGAACGATCTATAGATGGAAGCTGGCAGATTCGTTCAGCATTGCCTAATAGATGCTGGCGAATGTGGAGTGCATGTGTTGTTACATGGGATGGGATGGTCGTTCCTTGTTGCTTTGATAAAGATGCAGATCATCGATTTGGGAACCTTGGAGAGGATAGCTTAAAACAGATCTGGAACAACGCTTCGTATACAAATTTCAGAACTGCTTTATATTCGAATCGAAAACAAATAGATATTTGTAAGAATTGTACGGAGGGATTATCGAAAAAAAAGAAGGCCTTCCATGAAGAAAGGCCTTAAAAAGTGTTATGCTATGCATTATTAAACATGCAGTATATCTTTTTCTTTAGTGTCGAATATCTTATCGGCTTTAACAATATACTGGTCGGTTAGGACTTGAATATCTTTTTCCAGCTCTTTAATCTCATCTTCAGCAATACCTTCTTTCTCTAGTTTCTTAGCTGACTCATTGGCATTCCTTCTGATATTACGAATAGCTACTTTGGCAGCTTCTGTTTCAGCTTTGGCCTTTTTAACCATTTCTCTTCTTCGTTCTTCAGTAAGCGGAGGTAGATTAATTCTGAGTACATCACCGGTATTGCTAGGTGTAAAACCAAGGTTCGCATTGATGATGGCTTTTTCAATAGAATGAAGGGTGCTTCTATCCCATGGTTGAATAACAATTTGACGGGCATCAGGTGTGCTGATGTTCGACATCTGGTCGATCGGAGTGTGTGCTCCATAATATTCCACCTTTACTCCTTCGAGCATTTGTGGAGAGGCTTTTCCAGCCTTAATTTTATGAAGTTCAAATTCAAAATGATGGATAGCGCTATCCATGCTTTCTGTTGTTTCTTCAATCACAAAATTGGATTCTTCGGTCATATTATTCGTGCTTTGCTGTTCTGTTACAAATATAATCGGATTTTCGAAAAGTACAAAAAAAGGAGTTGAAAAAATAGACTAAACGCGAACCAGCGTTCCAACTTTTTCACCATTAACTACTTTGAGTAAGTTGCCCGCTTTATTCATGTCGAAAACGATTAAAGGCATTGCATTCTCTTTACATAATGTAAACGCAGTTAAATCCATTACATTTAAGCCTTTTGAATAAGCTTCGTCAAAGGTGATTTCTTCGAACTTTGTTGCATTTGGATCTTTTTCCGGATCAGCAGTATAAACTCCATCAACACGGGTTCCTTTTAAAATTACATCTGCCTCTATTTCTATGGCGCGTAAAGCACCGGCGGTATCTGTAGTAAAGAAAGGGTTTCCAGTACCGGCAGCTATAATAACAACTTTTCCTTCAGCAAGATATTGTTTTGCACGACCTCTACTCATTGATTCGGCAATAGGGTCGATAGCAAGTCCTGAAAGTAATTTTGTTTCAATTCCGGCATTGTTTAAAGCGCTTTGTAGCGCCATGCTATTGATTACGGTTGCCAGCATACCCATATAGTCGCCCTGAACCCGATCGAAGCCTTGTGTGGCACCTTTTAGTCCTCTGAAGATGTTACCACCTCCAATAACGATAGACACTTGTACATTTTGGGCAACAATAGATTTAATCTCTGTTGCATATTCATTGAGACGAGTGGAGTCAATACCATATTGTTGGTTACCCATCAGGGCTTCTCCACTTAGTTTGAGTAAAACTCTTTTGTATTGCATACGTTAAGAAGATTTATGATGACGCGTATGGACTAGAACGCTGCGATCAGTATTTAGTACTAAAGGTAGTGTAGCTTTGATTCTGTTTAATGAATTGTAAATAGATATTTGCACCATCAGGTGCTGAAATGTTTTTGACAAATAAGCCATAAGAGATATTTCCTTGAAGGCCAACTGTTGTCTGTGATGCAAATTGAAAGGGATCTGTTTTATCAGATCGATTAAACCATGCCTGTAAAGGAGCACTTGGTATTTGGGTAATTGACCAGACCGCATCAGTCTTAAATTGAATTTTGCCTGATAGTTGATTGCCAAACGCTATTGAGTTATAATAGATCATAAACGTGTCTGGTGGATTTAGAATATCGGCATAGGGGGTGTAAACAGTTCCCTTTGATTGCGCCTCTTTCTGACATCCAAATGAAACGACGGAAAACAAAATAATTAAGCCTGTAAAATAGATTAATCTTTTCATGTCTCTTGTCTTTTGTTTCCCGTCGATTATAAAAGTTATTCTCCTTTACCGTGACAATTTTTGTATTTTTTTCCGCTACCACAAGGGCATAGGTCGTTTCTTCCAACCCTCTTCTCTACGTGAATCGGTGCAGTAATTTCAGGTTGTGATGTAGGACCAACTTGTGAAAGTGGATCTTGTCGACCTTCTTTTACTTTAGAACGATCACTGTTTTTAGGAACGAGAGGAGCTTCTTTAACCTGTTCAGCATCGGTCATAGGTAGATTGCCTTTTAAAAGGAATGAACTTATTTCGCGATTAACCTTTAGGATTAATTGTTTAAATAGGTTGAACGATTCAAATTTATAAATTAATAATGGATCTTTTTGTTCGTATGATGCATTTTGTACACTTTGTTTCAAATCATCTAATTCGCGAAGATGTTCTTTCCATGCATCATCGATACTAGCCAAACAGATTCCTTTTTCAAAAGAAAGAATTACTTCACGACCACGATCAGTATATGCTTTCTTCAGATTCGCAACTACCTGCATGGTTTTTCTTCCATCCGTAAATGGTATTGCGATATTTTCGTAATGAGGATGGTTTTCGTAAACATCTCTAATTACAGGCGTAGCTCTTTCAGCAATTAATTTTGTTTTTGCTTTATAGCTGGCATATAAGTCGAGATAGATTCTATTGGTTAATTCATCTTTATTGGTCTTTTCAAACTCTTCTTCGCTCACTTTCGGATCGATAGCCAGATTTTTTAAAGAGCTTGTGATGAATCCATCATAGTCGCCTGCATCCTGATGATCAGAAACAATCTGTTCGCAAACATCGTACATCATATTGGCAATATCAACAGCTAAGCGTTCTCCAAACAGGGCATGACGTCGTTTTTTATAGATAACCTCACGCTGTTGGTTCATAACGTCGTCATATTCAAGTAAACGCTTACGAATACCGAAGTTATTCTCTTCAACTTTCTTTTGGGCACGTTCTATAGACTTGGTAATCATAGAATGTTGAATTACTTCGCCCTCTTTCAAGCCGAGGCTATCCATTACCTTTGCAATACGAGCCGAGCCAAACATACGCATCAGGTCGTCCTCAAGCGAAACAAAGAATTGAGAAGAACCGGGATCTCCCTGACGTCCGGCACGACCTCTTAACTGGCGGTCAACACGACGTGATTCATGACGTTCTGTACCGATAATAGCAAGTCCACCTGCTTCTTTAACGCCCGGTCCTAACTTGATGTCAGTACCACGACCTGCCATATTTGTAGCAATTGTTACCGTACCTGTTTTACCAGCTTCCTGAACAATTTCAGCTTCACGTTGATGGAACTTCGCGTTTAGTACATTGTGTTTAATACTGCGTAAACTCAACATACGGCTTAAGAGTTCAGATGTTTCAACAGAGGTAGTACCAACTAACACAGGACGTCCTGCTTTAACAAGTACTTCAACTTCGTCAATTACAGCATTAAATTTTGCTCTTTTCGATTTATAGATTAAGTCTTCACGGTCGTTTCTTACAATCGGTTTGTTTGTAGGAATCTCAACTACATCAAGTTTATAGATATCCCAGAACTCACCGGCTTCCGTAATAGCAGTCCCGGTCATACCTGCCAGCTTCTTGTACATCCTGAAGTAGTTCTGGAGTGTAATGGTGGCATATGTTTGGGTTGCTGCTTCAATCTGAACGTTTTCTTTTGCTTCAATTGCCTGATGCAGTCCATCTGAATAACGACGGCCTTCAAGAATACGACCAGTACCCTCATCAACAATTTTAACCTTGTTATCCATGACTACATATTGAACATCGATTTCAAATAATGCATAGGCACGTAATAATTGGTTTACAGTATGAACACGTTCAGATTTTATAGAATAATCACTTAATAACACACTCTTCTTCTCTACCTTCTCGGCATCAGATAATCCCAGATGTTCTATCTCTGCTATTTCTAATCCAACATCAGGTAAAAGGAAGAAGTTATTATCACTATATGATTGACTCAATAGATCAATACCTTTATCAGTAAGCTCTATTTGATTATTTTTTTCGTCAATAACAAAGAAGAGGGGCTCATCGATGATATGCATGTTGCGATTTTGCTCCTGCATATAATAATTCTCTGTGCTTTGTAGTAATGACTTGATACCAGGTTCGCTTAAGAACTTGATGAGGGGCTTGAGTTTTGGAAGTCCTCTATACGCTCTAAGTAGGCAGTCAGCACCTTTTTTCTTGTCGTCGTTGCTTTTGTCTTCTTGTAATAATCTTTTAGCATCAGCTAACAGACTTGTAACATATGTTCGTTGAGCATTATAAAGTTTTGTAACCTGTGGCTTTAGATCGTCGAACTCCTGATGGTCTCCGCGAGGAGTCGGACCGGAGATGATAAGAGGAGTACGGGCATCATCGATTAAAACAGAGTCAACCTCATCCACAATTGCAAAATTGTGTTCACGTTGAACCATCTCATCCGGATCGTGAGTCATGTTATCACGAAGGTAGTCGAAACCAAATTCATTATTTGTACCGTAGGTGATGTCAGCTAAGTA
>Ga0224522_1000355_pt1 | contig 16369 bp, 14 predicted proteins | sample CFST25metaG_FD_182733 | JGI IMG/M metagenome (GOLD analysis project Ga0224522, IMG submission 182733) | Peat soil microbial communities from Stordalen Mire, Sweden - C.F.S.T25 | ecosystem: Environmental > Terrestrial > Soil > Wetlands > Peat | place: Sweden: Norrbotten County, Stordalen Mire...
TGGTTGGCAGCAATTACCGCAAAAGATGGAAAATTAATTCCGGCTACAGTATTTATTTCATCGAGGGAATCGGTTCGACCTACGGCATGGTTGAGTATTCGCCGGGAACTGTAGTAGATGCGCCGGATATTTCGATCTCCTGCTTCAGTCAGAACGGCGTACCACTCTATCCCGATACGGTGACCGGTTGCGATGTCATAACATCGGTGGATCTGATCGGGATTGACAATGATCGGGTAAACATTTATCCGAATCCTTCATCCGGCTCGTTCACGGTTGAAACAGGAGATCCCCTTTACCCCCGGGAGTTGTGGTTAATGGATCTGTCTGGTAAAATTATACTGAAGCGACCCCTGACAGGCAAAAGTACCGCTATTATTACAGGTCTTCAACCCGGTAGCTATATTTTGAAAATTTCCGGTGGAACAAACAGGACCGAAATTAAAAAACTCATTCTCTGCCCGGAATAGTTCACCTCCTCCCAAATATAACCGGCCGGACTTTGGGAAGCATACAGTGCATATCAGACCTGATCCTTCGATGGTCAATTTATGAAGTGCACCATCCCGTGCACCATAAAAAAATCATTCCTCTTAATTTATAACTAATTACAAATTATTTGTAACAATTTTTACATTTTCCCGGAAAGAAATTTTACATAAAATAAAGGTTGGTAATCACTTTTTTTTAGTATACTTTTATAGCCTTCAAGATTTTACAATTAAATGGTATGAACTGAAAGTCCTGAATACTTGGGAGGATTATCCGGTTGGCAGATTTTTACTCACGTTGTTCTGAATAATTGAAACTCACAAATAAAAAACAATATCTGTATTCCGCAAAAGAAAAACGATCGAGCAAAAAACCCACCCCGGGTACATTCCAGGCAGTGTGTGACAATTGCGATTTTATCGGTCCTGAAGAACCCACAGAAGATGCAGCCGCAGGGGATGGGTTGGAGCATGTGGGGGAAGCGGGGAATAGTGATCATATCGTGAATGTAATAAAGAATTAGTAGATACATTTTAATAAGGGAGCTGTATTTTCTGAGATTTTCTTATGCCGATAAATATTAAATGCTAATGAATCAACGAAAAAAGTGAATTATTAAGAATCACGTTCCTAATAAGCCATTATCCGAAATTTTGGTAGGTTTTCATGGGACAGAATGAACTAAACATACATATGACTATAGATTGGAACAAAATATAATTAAAAATTACACTGCGAATGCATGCAATGCAGAATCAACAAAAAATATTGGTACAATTATTTTACTTTCAATTATAATCAATTAATTCCAAATTTATGAAAAAAGGAAAAGCGTTTATTCTTGTTGGACACGAGAATTGGGGCAAATCACGAACTATCTATGCTTTGACTGAAAGTAATCATGTCGGGTGGTTCACAATCCATGGAACTAACTTTTTTATTCGTAGAATGTCTAATGATGATAAACCCGACGAATTACTAGAGTTCATAAGAAAGACATTTCCAGTAAGAAAGCCTTATATTATTATTACATTATGCCCAAATTTTGAAAAGAGATGGAAAAATACTACAAAAATCATTGGTTTATTAAAGGAGAAATATGATCTATATTTCCTAATAATTAAAAAGAAATTTATTGATGACAATGAAATTACACAGCAAGAAATAGACAATCTATCACTTCAAGGTATTGTAGAAATAATTGAAGAAAGAATTAATGATAGATCAAGAGCTGAAAGACTCAAGGCGTTTATTTTAGAGTATAAATAATTTGTACTGCTAACAAGCCTGAGTGTGATTATTGATTCAACTGGATACATAAGTATTGGTGATTTGATTAAATAAGATACAGCCCTTAGAATTGGAGAAAACATAGGGTTAAAGCCTAGGCATGTTTATTTTAATCGTGGAATAAAAACCGGATTAATAAAGCTGCTAAAATTGAATGAATTCAAAGATTTGTTAATATCGGAAAAGAGAAGGACAATGATTGATACTGCCGGAATGCCTAGAAAAATGACAAAAAAAGCGCTACCGAAAATATTTTAGAAAATAAGCTGTAGCGAAATTGAGGATATCTTGTGTATTTATAAAGATTGTTTCGATCCGGATATCGATTTTGAGGAGGGAGCCGAATGTTGTGGCAAAAAAATGGGAGGAGGTCATAAGTAGCAAATATCAAATTTGTTTTGGTATTAAAAATATTCTACTTTTGAGTTGTTATATAATTTTAAGGTTGCAATCCCAATTATTGTTTATCATCCTTATGCATGGACAACACAAAAGATTTCATTTTTCTGCTGGGCGGCTATGATCTGGAAATGCTTGAAATAAAAAAGCTTCTGATCAAATATATGAATTCTTCAAACCCCAAACTTCAGGTTAACTATGTTGATGGCGGTCTTCATTGGGGTGCCGGTCTTAGCAACTATAAAGAACAGATACCCCAATTAAATACAAAGAAAATAGTTGGCATTGAGTTAATTGAGGATTTTCCGGCTCCTTCAAATTATTTTTGCATAGATCACCATGGGGAAAACAGCGACCGCCCTTCCTCATTAGAGCAAGTTGCAAAATTGTTGAATGTTTCTATTGACAGAAATCAAATGCTTGTTGCGGTTAATGACCGGAATTATATACCAGGCTTGATTGAATTCGGAGCAACCAAGGAAGAAATTGAAGAGATACGTCAGAAAGACAGGAAGGTCCAAGGCGTGACAGAGGAAGATGAGCGACTGGCAATAGAATCAATAGATAAACATCTTCTTTTAATCAACAAGATAATTGTGGTTGAATCATTAACTCCGAGATTTTCTGCGATTGCAGACCGCTTGTTCCCTTTTTCAAAACTCTTGATATACGATGCTGATTCACTAAATTATTATGGTGAAGACTGCATAAAACTGGCATCGCATTTTAATCAACTGATAAATGAGAAAAAAGCATATTACGGAGGTGGGTTGTCCGGATATTTTGGGATCACAAGATCAGCGCTTTCGAAAGAAGAACTAACACAAATAAGAGAACAAATCATTTCATTAATAAGTGGTGAAATTGTCTAATCTATGGACCTGAATAGTTACCATATTTTTCTTTTCCCATTCCAATGGTATTTCACAGGGAAAGAAATGAAAAATAAAACGCTGGAAGAAAGAACTTGCCTTCCGGAGCTCATAAAACTCTTCGACGCCAGTGAGTGGGAAAGGAAACCCTATAAAACAGATACAGTATTGAACTATAATGAATACAATTACTTTTATGGCATGACAAGGCAGGCCCTATTTGATGAGGAAAAAGGCAGGAAGGGTAAACTGATGACTAATCTCTTTTACAAAATTCCACCGAATACTTACACTTATAATTTTAAAACCTGTACCGACTCCACGAAAAATACCTTCAAGGAATATTCATTAGAAATCGACTCCATTATCCTTCATCTCTATTCTGTAGGCGTAGGTATACTTTCCTTCCATCTCAACAACAGACTTCAGGATCAAAATAGCCCGGAGGATATCTTAAGAATTAACCAGGTTGGAAGAAGATTGTATCCCCCCTTTTTTGGAATTGATAGCAAAGTTGTAGGTAAGCAAGCTCAATATGATGTGATTGATTTTTCGCTTGGCCTTGATATAACTATGAAGAATGAACTTGGAAAGGATTTTAAAGTGATTACGGTGGAAGGAACAGAATCATTCGAGACGTACCGGCATGCCACTGGTTTTTCAACAAACCCTTTTCAGCTGCCCAACCATTTGAAGTATCTTTTTAAAGGGATACCCTTAACTGTTGATGAAGCTGATTACAACTCCACAGATCAAAAAGTCTTTCTTTCGCCACTTCTGGATGATCGGATGTTTGTCATGTGTTGGTATGGTAATACCACACTTTCAAATAAATTATCCACAAATCCCAAAGAATTCAAAGATAATGGCGGTAAATCTGAAGTTTATCGAGATGATGATTGGTGGTATAAGTTTATGTTCAATGATCAAAATTCTGCAACCTGTCAGAACCAGGAATTAAAACGGCGGTTAATTCAAAAACATACATATACACGTTGGAGTGATTATGGCACACTCTACGGGATAAACAGGTATTCATTTGTTTGTCTTACGAGTGATCTTGAATCGTTAAGAAACAATAATGCCCATTTTATTCTGAACCATGTTCAAACCATGTATTATAAACTTTGTGAGTTATGCCTGGTACAACGTGCATGTATTTTAAGGTTTTCCGATGAAGTGTCGGGAATATCACCAATGAATGACAATAAAAGAATATCCCTTTCTGAAAGGGTTAGCAGTCTGTATAAACAATATCTCCAATTCGTGAACCGGATTTATTTCAGGGAAGTTACAGCTCAGGAACAAGGAATTGAACTGTATAACATGCTTCAAAAACATATGCAGATAGAACGCAATGTTAAGGATCTTGATGCAGAAATTGAAGAATTACACAGTTATGTCACAATGATTGAGCAACAAAAGCAGAGCAGGAATATCGAATTATTGACTGTAATAGGTGCATTGTTTATTCTGCCAACATTCCTTATAAGTTACATAGGGATAATCATCTTACCAAATTTAACAGACAAGCAGGCTGCACTGAATCATCATGCATGGCTGATATTATTACCTCTTTTGCTCGGGCCATTGATCTATATTTTTATAGCTAAAAAAAGAAATAAAAAGAGAGATTTAAGACTGCTTCTGTTTCTCTATGGAATTGTAATTTTTACATTTATCCTGGCACAACTTTATGCAACTTACTTTGTAAAAAATTAATCATGGAAAAAGGAAAACAAGTTCCTCTAAAATCATTTACCTGGGTTGCAATTCTGATAATAATCAGCTTGGTACTGGTTTTAGTGTATTTTAATTTCATTGTCAAACCAGCTAACCTGGTGATTTCTTGTGATTATTTATTGATGGGTCTCCAATTATTACTGGTTATACTCTTGCTTATTTATGGAGGATTCATCGGGTTAAAATGGATTAAATATACGTTAGACTGCGAGATAAGATTTGAGAAGGAAAGGGAAAAGGAAATTAATAAAAAGCAACAAAAAGAGGATTACGAAGCTCGAATAGTCCAGGAACACTCGAGAGATCTTGTAAATGATTTTTTTAGATTAATTGAGCTTGCCAAAGACAAACCAGAAAAATCTGAATCGATTCCACCCACAGAGAAAGCTGAAAAACCTTTCATCAGGATCATCGAAAAAAAGGAAGGACTTGATCTGGAAAAATTAAAGCAACTGATTATTTATTACAAAGAAGTGACAACAGAACAAAAAAACGCATAACGATGTATAAACTTGAATTTACGTTAAAACAGCACACCCCATTGATTCATTTTCAGCATGATCAGGCTGGGGCAACTCTGCGCGCAAGCGAAGTAAAACCAAAGTTAGATAGGTTTATTTTACAAGACCTGCTGAACATAAATGAAAATCTCTATAATGAATATATAGATTTAATCTGTAATTATTTAAAACCAGCTTATGAGAATAAAAAGACTTCCTTATACAAAATTCATTTGACAAGTGAAATTGATAAAAAGGTATTATTGTTTTCTCTTACATCAGAGGTCGATGCAAATCTTATTAAAAAACATAAAAATGCAGCTATGATAGCTGGAGAAAATTTTGAAGTTGCATGGGAAACACCGTTATTTTCAAATAATTCATTAATAAAATTCGCAGGAAATAATGCAAGGGGTGATAGACGAATTCGTGATGATAGTAAATGGGAAGAATTAAAGTTAGGGGTTTGGCTAAAAAATATCAGACTAACTATAATCAGTTACGATTTTCAACTTATAAAATTAATATCCGAGTGCTTACCTTTTCTTTTCGCAAAGGAGAATTTTGGGTTACGTCAATCGAAAGGATTTGGTTGTTTTTCAATAGAAAATCAAACAAAATTACACATTGAAGCCCTGAGTAAACTAGCTGAAACTTATCTGTACAGGAAAGTTGATACGGGAGATTGGAAAAATAAATTTAAATCCATCAGAGAATTCTGGAAATTACTAAAAGCAGGTGACTCACATGGCACATATTATAAGGCTGACATCATGAAGTTTTATTGTATGTTAGACGGAACCCGATGGGAAAAACGCAAAATTAAAAAGTCGCTCCATGTAAAACATCGAAATATATATAACTCCTTAAGAGTTACAAATCCACCAAATAGAATAGCCGGTTGTATTAGCGATCCTATAAACCCCGAACAGATCAATTCAAGCGAAAACTTTATGTACGTTAGGGCCTTATTGGGACTGGCTGAACATTTTGAATTTGGGCTTACAGGTAGTGATCCATTAAAAGTAAAAATTTCAAATTCAGAAATAGCTAGATTTAGATCTCCGATCACAATTAAGGTTTATGACGATGAAATTTACTTGATTTGCTACCCTCTAGAATCCGATCTTTCAAGCAATGGTAACAACATGTTTTCTTTTGATATTGAGGAAAATAATGGAAATCTTGCATCCTTACCTATTCCTGCAAATTTTAATCTTCGCTATTTCCTGGATTCACCTTGGCTGGGAAATAACTTTGAGAAAGTAAAGAATTGGGAAACTTATACCGATAGTGGTAAAACAAAACATGAAACAGTTGCTTTACATCATAAATTTACAAAAGTTTAAAAATGAAAACCTATACTGCTATTACAATTGGCCCGATATACGAAACCATGTCAAAAGCTCAAAAAACCCGAGAATTATGGGCGTCAAGTTATTTTTTCTCCTACCTGATGAGAGAAATAACGAAAAAATTAAAGAAGGCTAATTTTGAGATTCTTATTCCGGGTCTTGACGAAATTGATAATTTAAATCTTCTTGGTGCAGGATTATATCATGACAGAATAATAATAAGTTCGGCTGAACCTGAGGATAAAATAATTGCATCTGTAAAAAGTATTCTGAATTCAGTTTTGAAAGAAACAGCAATTAAAATATTCGAGGATTTTGAAAAGTTGAAAGAACAAAAAATCGGAAAAGAAAATAGCAATATTTTAAAAAATAATTTTCAGAGGGAAGAAATAACAGACTATTTAAAAAATTACATAAAATTATACGGGAATACATTGCAGTTGGAAGATGGAAATATTATTAAGGAGCTTTCATCATTATCTGATATTAGTGACCACCAGCCTAAAGTATTACCAAACGCCAGCAAAAATTCTGAAAGAAACACGAATCCTTTAGCTCAATTTTTCAATATCGTCAATTGGTCATTCTTATTTGAAGATGCCTTCCAAAGTTGGTATGATGTAAAAAAGAAAACTCACCAGTGGAATGAAAAAATTAAAAGCATACCCCCAACCGATGAAATAAAGAAATTGGTATCTCAGAAACCAAAACGTGGTTTTGATTCTTTGATCCAAATAGGAACCAGAGAATTAAGAAATATTGTGGGTAACAGCAAAACCAAAAGATACGATGATATTATCGAATCACACTTTAATAAAATTGATAAAGGTGAAGGAACTGATGATGAAGAAGATTTAATAACTGAATTTTCAAAAGAATATAATTCAAAAAGTAAAAAGAACTTCTATGACTACCACAAATACATTGCGATTATTCACAGCGATGGCGACAATGTAGGTAAAATTGTCAATGCAATTGGCTCAAGTGAAAATCAAATCAAGGACTTTTCAAATGCCTTGATTCAATATCTTAAAGCCTGTACTAAGATAATTTATGAAAACGGAGGTGCGCCCATTTTTGCAGGAGGCGATGATTTATTCTTCATCGCTCCGGTCGTTAATGGCGACAAGAACATCTTTGATATTATTCAATTACTGGAAAAGGAATTTACAACCAAGATTGCAACAAAATATTATAATGTGCTGGCCGATTTTTATAAAAAAGAAAAAACAGAAAAGAAAGACCAAAAATTTCCTTCCATTTCATATGGTTTATCCATAACTTACTATAAATATCCTTTATTTGAAGCAAATAACATGAGTTATAAATTATTGGAAAAAGTAAAATCTGAATCTGCCAATAAAAACGAAATCGCTTTCAAACTCATGAAACATAGTGGACAGGTTATTGAATTTGAGTTGCCTAAAATGGATAACAATGGAATTAATATGTTTAACGAAACACTCGCTTTTATAAAAAACCAAAATAGCCATAAGGAATTTTTAAACAGCTTTACATACAAATTAAACCAGTTACGACCTTTGATTATTGAGTGTTTATCTGACATAACTAACAAAAAAGAAAGGCTCAGGAATTTCTTTTCCAATAATTTCAATGAAAACTACAAATCGAATTTTAAATTTTACGACGCGCTGATTGATTTTATTATAAAACAAAACTATTATAGACCTCTGACCTTTGATTTCGGTTTACTATATGGTTGTTTACGATTCATTGCATTCACTTCAAAACAATAAAACATGTCAATTTATTACAAAATATCACTAACTCCATTAGCCCCCTATTTTTTTGGGAAGGATGCGATCTCTGAATTGGGGAATAAGCAAAATTATTTCCAAACAAGTGCATTCCTGCCGCCTCAAACCACTTTGTTAGGAATGTTAAGACATCATCTCTTACTGAAGAAAGGCTGGGCATTCCCGCAGGTAGAACAAAGTACAAAAGAAGAATTGGAAAACTTAATTGGTGAAAAAGGTTTTGACCCCAGTGGATCAAACAATTATGGAGTTATTGAAAAACTAAGTCCTGTTTTCATTACTCATAATAACCAGGGTCATTATTTTTTGTGCAATAAATTATTTGTTAAGGGCAATGAGGTTGTTGCAACGAAATCGAAAGGAAAATCATTCGGTAGCATAGAAGATGCAAAGAGTAATTTAGTGCTTAAACTGAATAAGGATAATTTAACATCCAAGGATATCTTTGATGAATATTTTATGGATTACAAGGAGGTAAACACTAGAATTAAATTTAACAAGGTAGTCACTCAAGTTCTTCAGACCGGAAATACAAAAACAGCATATCGCAGCGAAATGAATGACGATGAAGCCTATTACCGTTTCAACTATTCATCATTTATTAATCATACTGATATTAAAAATCATCCTGAGGAAAAAAGAATCTATAGAAAGAAGCAAATCAACTCAGATACATTTATGCTTAACGATACTTTTAAGTTCGCTTTTTATGTTCAATTAAAAAGTGATGAATTAGAGGATAAATTCAACAATGTAATCATTATGGGGAAAGAACAAAGCCCATTCATAATGGAAATTGAAAAAATTCCATTAAAAAACGGGAAACAGTCTATTCCAGTGATTTTTGAAAGTCTTCCAGTTAATTCTGACCATAAGAGAGTGTGGATACTCTCCAATTTATATACAGACGATAGTTCCAGATTGAAAACAAATACGAACTTTATTTGTGCTGAGAGTATTCCATTCAAGTGTTTCACCAAAGCAATAAACCATTCTCAGAGATCAAAGACATGGTCATTCTCAAAACCCAATAAAACTGTAGAATATTCATTGTACAAACAAGGGGGGATTATATACACTGATAAAATATCAGAATTAACTGCGACAGTTTTCGATGCAGCAGGAGAATGGAAAAAAATAGGATATAATTATTTTAAAACAATTTAAATCAAAAAATATGAATACACAGAATCAAGAATATCAATACTCAAAAAAACTTTTTTGTATCCGCACACTTAGTAACTTGCATGTTGGCAGCGGGAGTGAAAACTATGGTGTGATTGACAATTTAATCCAAAGAGATGCTGCCACAGGTTTTCCCTGCATACATGCAAGCAGTCTAAAAGGAGCCTTCAGAGAGTTTTTTGTAAAAGATATTCCAATGGGCGACGATTTTATCAAACATGTATTTGGCTCTGAAATAGGGAGTAGTCAGGCAGATGATACAACAGCAGAATTAGATGATGAAAAAATAGAGAATAAAGAAAAAATTAAGGGAAAACAGAAAACACAACCTGGGAAATATAGATTTTTACAAGCTGATATTTTAAGCATGCCCGTCAGGGCTATGAGTATTCCCTATGTAAATATTACTTGTCCTTCTGCGATTGAAAATATTCAAAGTTTATTGGGTGTAAACAAAATTAGCTTACTTACCACACTTCATTCAAAAGCAAATGGTAACGCTGAAGTGCAATTTTGTAGTAATGGCATAATAGAGATTGAGACCGATTATAAAAAGTTGGCATATGACTCAACTGATTTATCAGCAATTTTTCATGTTATTGGTAACCGCCCGGGAATCGTGCAAAATGAAACTTTTGTAGAAGCTGTTTCTGATTTTGGATTACCTGTTATAGCACGTAATCAACTCAATGATGGCAAAAGCGGTAATTTATGGTATGAACAGGTTTTGCCGAGAGAAACCAGGCTGCTATTTTTTGTCCTCGTACCCAAAGACGATGATCACTTTACAATTTTTAAAGACAATCTGTGTAAAAATTTCGTACAGATTGGCGCCAATGCAAGTGTTGGCTATGGTGTTTGCGAAATATCCTATATTGAACTAACATAAAAACTTAAATGCCATGAAGATTAAACCTAAAACATTGAAAGATGCAATTGATTTTTTAAAGACCAATGGGAATGGGATTGTAATCAGTAACAAAGTAAAGAGTACCTACAAAGGGTATGTTTCTGCATTTGGCGGAAATATTGTTCAATCTGGCATTGCACCTGCTTGTGTGGCCTTTTTAGGCGACGAAAATAAAAAGTTTGTCGTTGAAGCCATTTATATGATTTGTAAAAAAGCATTTGGTAATGGTCTTTATTCACATAATACCCTGTCAGACAGAAAAGAAAAGAATGGGGACATAACATCCAAATCATTCCGCAACCACATGGCAGAAGCCGCTGTTGCATTAAAATTAGCAATGAGAACATATGAATTTGAAAAAGATTAATTATGGCAGACAATAACGGACTTTTATATTATAAGAAGAATTTCAATCAAACAACCGGGGAAGTAGAAAATCCTAAGAAATTTAATGCTAAAATTGAATCTTCTGATATATCACCAATAGCAGTACCTAAGTCATCAAATTTTTTTCAATTGGAAACGACTTACCCGGGTTTGTTAATGGGGACAGGTTACACACATCATGCAAAAGGCAATGAGGATGCCTATAAAATTGGCTTCTTTTTCGATTTCACAACAGGGATGCCTATAATTCCTGGCAGCAGTTTAAAGGGAGTGCTTCGTTCCGTTTTTCCGCAGTTTACCAAAGAGGATATAAAAAAAATAGAGAATGGAGCGAAACCTGGTGATGAGACTTCTATTGTTAAAGCAAGATGGATTTATGCCCTGCTTGAAGAGCTAAAAAAAGACAACCTTAATGAAAGTACTTTTATTAATACGTATTATGAACCAAATGAAGAATTCTCTTATTTTAAGTTAATTCATGATTTGGAGCTGGAATTATTCGAAACAGCGAAAAACGTCTTTTATGATATTATACCTATCCGTATTAATGGTAACAATAATGGCGATGAAGAAAAATTATTTGCAAGTGATTATCTTGCTCCTCATGTACACCCTTTGAAAAATCCGGATCCTTTGAAGTTCCTCAAAGTTTTGCCCAAAGTGGTTTTCCTATTCAGTTTTAAGCTGCATGGTTCTTCTACACTTACGACAGCAAAATATGAGCTTCTTTTCAAGAAAATAATTCTTACCATCGGTCTCGGCGCCAAAACCAATGTAGGTTACGGACAATTCTCGGAGGTTATGGAGAATAATAATAGTTTAGTTAAACGACATGAGCATAGGAGAACCGAAAATAATAAGGATGAAAGCGATTTGACAACTCCGGTTGAAAATACGAAAATTCATCCTGAACCTCCCGAAAACATATTCCCGCCTAAAGCAATCCCATTTCTAATAAAAGGGAAGGAATTCATTGGTAACATTACCGAACAAATTGGGGAATGGTACATGATCCATTTTATGGTGAATGATATCGAATGTGTAATCAGGAAAAAACCAACCGAAAAACTAATATTGGAGAAAAATACTACAGTGAAATTAATTTGTTCCAATTCTTATACAACTGCAAATCACAATATTTCTGTAAAAAATATATAGTGGTTTGGTTTTTATTCGGCAATACGAACTCCGCTAAATGCTATTCAAAACATATTAATATCTCATGGTTAACATTACTACATATCTTGTCAAACCTTTCTTCCTCCACGGCCAGTCACTCCCTTTTCAGCCAAAAGATGCCACCGAGTGGCTGAGAGTTGTAATCAACCGCCTCTATAATACAAATAAAGGCAGGCTGAAAAGAGCCGGTGTAAACACTGAACTCCTGCATAACCATGATGAAATTACCGGTAAAACCCGAACGATTTATCCGTTGATCATCTATCATTATTTTGATAACAGGTTTTATGTAAGCGGGATAAACGAGGGAATTGAGACGTTAACAAAGTTGTTTGAACCGGTTGACCGGACTCTTGAAATTGATAAAAACTTTCTGTTGAAGTTTGATATTGTAAAAGAAGATAAACTGGAGATAAAAACATCCGATGTTGAATATTGTTACCGGCTTACCGACTGGTTACCCTTGAATTCAGAACCGTATAAACGTTACCAGTCACGCAGCATGCTTGAGAAAATCGGGTTTCTCGAAACCCAGTTGCAGAAAAATATTACCGTTGATTTCGGAAAATTCCTGGAAGTTGATCTTTCGGAAACGAAAGTAACAATCCTTTCCATTGATAATCTGAAACGGTCATCCTTACCCTACAAAGGCCATGATTACCAGCCGTTTTCACTGGATTTCAAAGCGAATGTTGAACTGCCTGATTTTATGACGCTCGGCAACGGGAAAGCCTTTGGGTTCGGACGGATAAACAGGATACCGGCAAAAAAATGATGTTAAATATCATGAAATGTCGCTCGACAGGGTAAAAACGATTGGCGATCTGGCTTCTTATGTTTATGTGAAGAAGTCTGAATTGCTCAGTTTGGATACTCAGAAATTGTATCACACTTTCCAAACCAAAAAGCCTGGTTCTTCTGAGAAGCGAACAATCGAAAGTCCATTCGGCAAGCTAAAGGAGGCATTGGACCGGTTGTCGGATGGTTTACAATGGTTGTACTATGATCATAAAACGGATGCAGCCTTCGGATTTGTGCGTTCATATGAGCACGACGTGGATAAAAGGAACATTTTAACGAATGCCTCCTCCCATTTGGGTAATACTTATATGCTGAAACTGGATTTTGATGAATTCTTCTACCAGATCGATTGCCGGAAACTCAAAAATATTTTCAACGATTATACGATATTTTCCTTCCTTCCGGAAACAGAAGAATTTGTGACAAAACTGGTAACATTATATGGCAGGCTGCCTATGGGTAGCCCCACTTCGCCGGCGCTGTCAAATTTTGCAACCATTTCACTGGATAATGAGCTTCTGACCTGGACAAGGCAAAATAATATCGTTTATACGCGGTATGTTGACGACCTCACATTTTCTTCTGAAAGGGCAATAACAAATGCTCATTTCCAAAACATTTCATTAATCCTCAATTCTCACCGTTTCACGATTGATCCTTCAAAAACAAAATGGTATGGAGAGAAGGAGATAAAGGAAGTGACCGGATTATTAGTTGGTGGCAAAATCACGATTCCGGATGAATACGTTGCCGAAGTTGAAGCGAATATTCAAAAATTGGCAAACGTATTTACCTATGCATACATTCTTCCTGATTGGCATATTACGAACTGGCTTCATAAGCTAAAACAGACGATTGGCGGACAAATCGCTTTTATTGGAAGTGTTTACGGTAAACACCATCCCCTGTACTTAAAGCTCACAGATCAGCTACAGAAGGCTGTTGATAATCCGGATGTCGAGGAAAGTATTAGCTGGAGATATATTGGTTATGAAATATAAAGTTATAGCATCTTCTTCCCTTCTAATTCAGGAATGAGGGTCAAATGAAGTGAGCTAACCTAACTGTATGTAATGCAAATTGTATTAGACACACGGGGGCTGCAATTCAGCGTTAGGAATAAATGTTTCCTTATTGAAGCTGAAAATGAATCTAGGATCATTCATCCTTCGAGGGTCAGTAGCGTTCTGATCACTGCTCCTTGCAGGATCAGCAGTCCGGCGCTTGTACTTGCATCCGAATCGGAAATCCCGGTGATCATCTGTAACAATTGCGGGAAACCCGAAGCCCGGATCTGGTCGCCCCGTTTTTTCAATATCTCAACCTTAAGAAGAAAACAGTACCTGTTTTCGGTGCATGTGAAAGCGCTGGATTGGGCATATAACGTTATTCTTAAGAAAATCGATGGGCAAACAAACAACCTTGCTTTTATGTCCGACAGAAAGCCTTCCATCGTTACGGATATAGAAAAGGCGCTTCGTGAAATTGAGGCCCAGACTTCGAGGATACAATTTTCTGAAAATGGCGATCCGCTGGTAACAAAGAAAACCCTGCTATTTGTCGAAGCGTTTGCGGCAAGTCGCTACTGGCAATTAATCGGGTTGAAACTTCCGGAGCCCTGGAATTTTTCAAACCGTGTAAAGAAAAACCCAACTGATCCTTATAACGCTTCGGTTAATTACCTGTATGGAATGTTGCGGAACCAGGTTGAAACATCCGTACTAAGTATCGGCCTCGACCCGGCCCTGGGGATCATGCATCGCGACGGTTACAAAATGCCATCGTTAGTATTTGACTTGATGGAGCCCTTTCGCCCGATCGTTGACCGTATCCTTATCGACAGCCTCTTAAACGGCGAATTCCCGGGCAAGATACTGGAAGTTTCAGGGGACGTCAGGCTGATTTCCAAATCGGGCCGAAAACAATTGATATTATTATTCAATTCGAAGCTAAAGGAGCGAATAAAGTTTCGCGAATCCGTTACTACTTTGCAAAACCATATTTTGACTGAAGTGCGCTATTTAAAAGAAAGAATTACCGATTTATGAGCAGGTATAAGATTTTCTATTTGTTGATGTATGATATCACCCACGACCGGACATTGCAAAAGGTAGCGAGGAATCTTGAGCAGCATGGATATATACGCCTGAACTATTCCGTTTGGTTCGGATGGTTTGATCCGGCAAAGAATATTGTTTTGAAAGATAAACTGAAGCAATTGTTAGGAAATCCCCTTGCCAAGGGATCACGTTTGTTTATTGTCCCCATATGTGATAAGGACTTTGAAAAGATCCGTAACCATGCAGGCAAGAAGATAAAAGACCTTGATTATTGGATAGGTGACCGCACAACCGAAATTTTTTAGTTAATGCATAAAAAGGCCATATTACAACCGGAAATTATTATCGGAAAGATGCATTTATAAAGGATTATTAACTATTTTTGTGTTGTAGCGGCTGCTTAAGGAATGTTCCACTGAAACCCAAAACAAAACGGTCAGGAGACCCTTTCACGGTTGTAGCGGCTGCTTAAGGAATGTTCCACTGAAACCCCCCGTTTGGTAAGTCGTTTATTACAATCTTTAAGTTGTAGCGGCTGCTTAAGGAATGTTCCACTGAAACTTCAGACGAATTTATTAAAAAAGGAAGGAGACGTTGTAGCGGCTGCTTAAGGAATGTTCCACTGAAACAGTCTTGCCCAGACAATCATATCATGCCATTTTGTTGTAGCGGCTGCTTAAGGAATGTTCCACTGAAACGCAATATCCATTTTATCAATGTATCCATAGTAGGTTGTAGCGGCTGCTTAAGGAATGTTCCACTGAAACGTTTTGATGCGATCCATGATGTTGCCAGAGAAGTTGTAGCGGCTGCTTAAGGAATGTTCCACTGAAACGCTCGGTAGAGGGTGTTATGACTTTTATTCCGTAGTTGTAGCGGCTGCTTAAGGAATGTTCCACTGAAACTGTATAGTGGTCACGGAGCCATTTTGCACCTTCTGTTGTAGCGGCTGCTTAAGGAATGTTCCACTGAAACTTTTCAGTTGCTCGTGAACTATATCCCTGAATGATGTTGTAGCGGCTGCTTAAGGAATGTTCCACTGAAACTCAATGAAGGACGTTCAGGGGTTTTCGTAATCTGTTGTAGCGGCTGCTTAAGGAATGTTCCACTGAAACGGTAATCACGTCGGATTAATCTCCAGCAAAGTACGTTGTAGCGGCTGCTTAAGGAATGTTCCACTGAAACTTATCAGATGTTGCTAACGCTGAACCAGTGGGAGTTGTAGCGGCTGCTTAAGGAATGTTCCACTGAAACTTCATCTCCATTCCCATCTTCCCCTCGATCCAGTTGTAGCGGCTGCTTAAGGAATGTTCCACTGAAACTGGCTGGATTATTTCCGGTCCTGTGTGGGCTGAGTTGTAGCGGCTGCTTAAGGAATGTTCCACTGAAACGTCCCCAAAATCGCATCGTGCGAATAT
>Ga0224522_1000356_pt1 | contig 16319 bp, 14 predicted proteins | sample CFST25metaG_FD_182733 | JGI IMG/M metagenome (GOLD analysis project Ga0224522, IMG submission 182733) | Peat soil microbial communities from Stordalen Mire, Sweden - C.F.S.T25 | ecosystem: Environmental > Terrestrial > Soil > Wetlands > Peat | place: Sweden: Norrbotten County, Stordalen Mire...
TAATTAAACCGTCCGAGTTAGGTTTAGGGTTTTAATTTTGTCTTGATGTAAGTAAATTGTCTCGTTAAGACTTTGTCTAGATACCCTGCGACCTATATTGGCAGGCTCTTTTGCAGTTTTTGGGTTTAGAGAGGATAAGTGCGAGCTGCAAATGTGCCTGACAGCGGCGGGATGGTCAAAATCCTTCCTCCTTTGCTTGTTTCAAAATTCTCAATGCGTTTTTTGCTTGTTTAGGTGTAAATATGGATTTTCTGTTTGCCAAAACTCCAAGGTTATAAGCTAACTTTCTGTCAAAAGGTGTAAACCGATTATTTTCCCTTGCCCACTTTGAAAGTGAAAACCAAACCTCTGCATTAATTTTGACTGCTTCTTCTATCATTTTTGATTCTTGTGGTGAAAGCTCCTGACCCACCAAATCAGTTTCAACATAAGTATCTGCATCTTTTCTGATTTCATCACTGATTGAATTAGTATCAATGAATTTATCTTTAAGTGTCAACCAACACTCTTGTTTTTTACACCACTCACCAATGTTCATCCCTGCTTTAGATGGAGAGTTAATATGTTTCCAAACAATATCTATCATCTGTTCAATAAGATTATTGACTAATTCAGATATGGTTTGATTTTCCCAAATTGTATCAAGATTTAATTTTTTGTTTGACTTGTAAGAGAGCCAAGCAAGAATGTAGGAAACCATGTTTGCTTTGTAACCTCCCAAATTTCTTTTTCCAACTATTCTGTCAATCTCTTTAAAGATAATTGCTTTTGCAATCAATCGCTGATAGTATTTTTTGCTAACATCATTTTTTTCGGTGGCTAATTCTTTCGTAAAGATCTTGAAATTGTTTTCTGCACCCTTACCAACATCATAAGGTCTTTGCCACCAACTCATTTCATATTTTGATAAATCAGTTTTTGTAAACTTCTGTTTTTTGGGATATTCTCTGTCAAATGATTTTAATTCTTTCCCTGATCTTTTTGATTTTTCATCAAGGTATTGACCTCTTGCTCTTTCATAAAACCATTTATTAGTTGCTTTCCCCCCGGTTTTTGTTGGCATCCATTCCGATCTCGAAAAATTTTCTATGGCAACATGATATCCGCTGTTAGAGCTGAAATCAGAATCCTTTATTATAGTTTGAGTGTTTGCAAACCGTGAAATCTTCGGAACAATATTTTCCATTTCTTCTTTTCGTTGGACTATGGAAATTTTCATTTGCACAAACACTTTTGATAAATCACTTTCCTTTTCGGTTGATGTTGCAAAAATAGATGCGGTTGTTTGTCCTCCATTTACAACCTGCCAGTTTTCAATTCGTGTTATGTATGGTACGTTATCTTCAAACTCAACATCAACTTTTTCTGCAGTAGTTGAAATTCCATTGTTGTATGCAAAGAACATATCAGGTTCTTTTCTGATAGTCTCACGGATTCCTTGATTCACTTTAGCTTTGAACTGTAAGAATGTTCTTACATTTTTTTCAAGTAAACCCTGTCTATATTTCTCATAAATATGTGCAAGAATTTTACCCGGAATGATTGCAAGATAAACATCCACTTTTTCACTGACATTATCCATGTGTAGACATTTGAGTTTGTGGTTGTAATCATTCAAAAAATCAATTTCAATTTTTTGTTTACCTGAACGAATTAAATATTGTTGATAAACTCTTTCAATATCCCACAACTGAAAGTCAATGTAAATTTCTTTTTCTTCTCTTGCTTCCGGAACTATGTCTGATGAAGATTGGCCGTTTGTGAGAACAAAAATTCTAACATTCTTAACTATGTCCTTTGTCTGCTCAACTACCTGTACAACATCAAATATTGCTATTTCTGATTCGTCCACTTTAGCGGAAAGCTTTCCTTCTCTAGCTGACCAGAAAAAATTTTCTGCTTTGCTGAAAGCGTCTGCAATATCTTTATCTGAAACCCTAGTCAAACGTTGCTCACTTTTGAAAACGGTAACGAATAAATCAATAGCTTCATTATCTTCATCATAATTCCAGGCATTTATTTTAATTCCTCTTACTTTATAATGGCAAAGTTCAGCTGCGATTACTTCACCCGAGTCAAAAGTGTACTCAAGAATGTCATTGGTGATTGCATCCTCCTGAGAAATTTTCTCATCTTCAACAGTGATTAATGCTCCCTCTAAAAAGTCAATTGCAAATTCTGATAAATCCATTTTAAATATAATTTAGTATGTCAGTTTTTATTTCAAAGGGAGTGCAAGCCGAAACCACTACTGAATATTTCAAATCACCAATTCCATCAGGTAAATTACCTTGTAATAATCTTGGAAAACCTTCACGCACTTCAAAGAATTTCATTTCAAAAACTGAAAATCCAATGGTGTATTTATCAGCATGAATTTCATTGTAACCATACTTCGCAAGTTTTATCTGAAACTGAAATGAAGCAATAGGGTCTTTCTGAATCTGTGAATATATTTCTCTCACTAAAGCTGGCAGTGTTTTTTCAGGCATATTGCTATGTAAGTTCAACGCAAACAGAGAAAGATATAGATGTTCAAGACCTGAGCAGTCTAACTGCCTTTCAGAGGAAATGACAAATTTTTTATGTTGCTTGCTTGAAGTGGTTTTTACCTCTATTGCACTGTTTCTGATTTGAAAATCATGATTGGTTCTATCTGAGCCTGTCCAGTAAAAAAATGATTCAGTGAAAGAATATTTATGAAACAAATAATCTCTGAGGAAATGCAATTCGCCTACAAGTCCTTTCTGGCTTGATATTGAAAGAATTTCGTTTTGCTGTCTCTCAAAAAACATTTTCCATTCATTCAGCACTTTGGTAAGCACTGCCGGCAGATTTTTTTTATTCTGTAAGTGAATAACACTTTCGCATATATCTGAAATAACAGATTCAAAGATGTTTTCAGTATTTGGAATGGATTGAGTGAACTTGATAAATTCCTGATTCGTAAAACCACCGATTGACGTTACAGCCAATGAAATTTCAAGTCCTCTGAATCTTGGTAGATTATCAGTGATAATATCATGGTCGTTGTTAAGTTTAATGTATAACAATCGGATTCCATTCCTAAAATCCGTTGCCAGAAAAGCAGGAAACAAACCATATGAAGGAATCCTTCTTGCGATCTGAGGTTGAAAGGTATTGCTTTTTGATTCGGTATTAATGGAATCCCATATTTTATGATAATCAATCATAGTTTGCCAATTCTAATTCTTCATAAACACTGTTTATATCGTAAGTTGTTTGTTTAAGATTATTGTTATATGGCCAGCTTATTGCAAACCCAAATGGCATTTTCCCTAATTTTAGAAATTTTTCTGATTCAGGCAATTTTTCTGATTCAAAATCTTCTATGCGCAAGGGATAGATAGTAAGTAAAGGTCTGTTTATCCTAGGAGATAATTTTCTCAATTCTTCACTTGTGGCTGTTGTCTCAAATTCGAAATCAATTTTTTCATCGACATTACTTACAATTCTTTTTACAAATAATCGGTTATTTGAAAACGCTTCTTTGAGTGACCTTGTTAGTGGTTTTACAGGCAGCCCTGCAACATTAGGTAAAACATCTGTTGTAGTTTTTTGGAGTGAAGCCAAAGAGACATTCCATACATCAAGAATGTCATTCGTGTCTTGACCCTCCTTCTGCTTTTCTATGAATTCTATTATTCTTTTTGTGCTGGAGGCAGGTGCACCCTTATACGAAATATATTTTTCAAAAAAAGAAATGATTGTATTCTTTGCAACATCTGTCCACAGGTAATTAGACTCTTTAGGTTGGAAACTATATACACTTAAAGATTGAATAAATTCTTCAACTGCATTATAATTATTTATCAATATTGACCTCTCTCCTGAAAGTGAAGAAGTTTCTGTCAGCTTTCCTTTATAACTTAACGGCATTGTTGTTGCGTGCCTCATTTTCATTGCGCTCGTTACCATCATGTCAGGATGGGACAAAACTCTTAATCCAAAATCCATTGGAGTAGATTTTTGTCTGCTCATTTCAAGAAATTCTTTTCGGAGTGTTTCAAATGCAGTTGAAATATGTCTATACCAACGGAACAAATCATCTGTAGTATAAATTCTGCATAAATCCTCAAACCCCATTCTGTAACCAAACCATCTTCCCATTTGCATCAATGTATCATACAACGAACTTGCCCTGGTAAAATAGCTTACTGTCAGTCCCTCTAAAGTTAAACCTCTTGAAAGTTTATCTCCTCCAATTGCAATCACACTTAAGCCGATACTGTCGCGATTTTTATAATCAAGAATATCTCCAGCACTTCCATTAATAATATGAGGTCGTCTTTCCATTTTCAGAATTGCAGGTTTCAGATTGTCTCTGACTTCTTCCCAACTAGTCAAAGAGCAATTCATTGCAGAGCTTATTCGTATGTAATCTCTTTCAAACAGCACTTTAAACTCATCTATAATTTCGGTATCTGTATTTATTAGTCCATCTCTTAAACGATTAAATTCTTCTTCTACATATCTTCCAATTGCATTCTGAATATCATTAAACCTTGTGCAGTGTATCAACATTGTATTATGCTTGTTTCCCTGCCCTCTTAATCTTCTTATAGATGAACTGAGGATGAAAGATTTAATAGCTTCCTTCATTGAATCAGGAATATGATTTGGAATAGCGTCAACTCCATGTCTAAGCGGTAAAAAATCAGAATTAGTCAGAGAAGCATCATTTACAGAAATGTGAATAGGTAACCCTATTTCGTCTCTACTATCATTTAAACCAAACACCTGAACTGGTCCAAAGTAATTCGAAGGTGCTTCCATTGAAACGATAAACGAAGAGGGGAATAAATCTCTACCGTACTCAGTGTGCTCAATTTCATGGTGAATGAAAATATTAGCAAATGGCGTTGCTGTGTATCCAATATAAGCTTTTTGGTTAAAAAGATTTAATAGTTCTCTTATGTTTCTATTGATTGCTGTCGGATCAAGTTCTCCATCATCATTTGCAGGTGCTCTTGTGTTAGGTGATGCCTGATCTGCTTCATCATCAATTAAAAGTAAAGGCAGATTATTCAATTTAGATTCGGTTTCTCCTACTTTCAAAACATATTCATCTCCTAATGTGTCTATGCACTCACGAAAATACCTAATAAGGTTTCCAAGAACTGAAACATTTTTCTTTACAATGAAAAGCATAGGTCTGTCAGACCCGGGTTGAACACCACCAACCTGTTGAGCAAAACTTCTCGAAAAATCTCCGCCATCATCCTGCGTTGTGAATGTATCCACATTGATATAGCCCTCGTTTGGTAAAGTTGTAACGCCAATTCTCTTTACCTGTGCTTGATCGCTTGTGTCTCTGCCTATTACTTCTTCATCAATACGCATCTGAGTTTGACTTCTCAAATTTTTATGCATTCCACTCAAGACTACAATTACTCTATATCCGCTATCAATAGCTTTGTTTATTACACCTGTAAAGTTTGCAGTCTTGCCTGATTGAACATAACCAACAACTAAGCCTCTGCGGTCAAATGCTCTGCAATGGTTTGTAGGGTCTTCAATTCTTTCAACGATATCGTCTGTAATTTCATCAAGACGATTTACTGTATCAACATTCCAACCTTTGATGTTTAATAGATATTTTTTATAGCGTTTCCAAAATCTGAAATTTATTGCTTCTGCTGCAACTTTCTCTCTATACCAGGCATTGTGATCTCTATCATCTGACAGTGTATGGTAATCTCCTGCCTCAACTCCTTGATTAATATTCACTTCGTATTGCAGTTCTGCAATCAGTAAATCTCTTAATTCATCTTTTGAATTAAAGGTGATTGTCGGATGGAAAATATTGGAAAACTCAATCGGCTCTAATACTGTGCTGATTGCTCTATCCATTGCATCCTGATAAGGCATAAGGTCTTTGAATAATTCGTAATTATCTTTGACAATACTTTTGATAAAGTAATATGGTCGTCTCATTTCAATTTATATTTAATTGCTGAAAGCATTCTATTTTATTTACTTTTTCGATTGCATCTTTTTCAGATATACCAGCATTGATAAGTGCTGTAATAGTGTTTTGATAAATTGCTTTTAGTTCTGCTTTAGAACCTTCAAAAAAATCTTTCATAGTCATTGTCGGGTCTGAAAAATCACTTACGATAAAATTTATTGGTAGTGATTCACCAATAAGTTTTACGTAGTCGTTAAATATGTATGCATCATCTTCAAGATACTCTATGATTAACTGATAAATTGGATGAGCTTTATTTATTTCATAATAGCGTTTACCATGTTTTTGTTTTGCTTTCCATAAGTAAATTATTTCTTTCCTTTCACCCCTCCTTCTTATGTATGCACCTCTTTGGGTATAAACTTTTATTGCTCTTTCAATGGAAGCAAAGCAGATGTTTTTAATCCGTTTACGGATTACATCTGGAATTTTTGCTGATGCTTTTTTTACATCAATCTGCCATTCCTTGTCAAGTGTATTTGGGATATCAATTCTGATTCTACAAAGTCGCTGACTTTCTTTCTTCCGGAAATCAAGGTCAAGCCAAGTGCCGTCTGCAATTAATCTTTTATTGCGATACAAATAAATTCCTTGATGCTCCGTCCAACCTTTTATTATCTCTAAATGATTTCTTTCTTCTTCAGATAATTTTGATTCATGTGGTAGAATGAATGGTTGTATGCTAATGTGTTGTCTGTTGATTGAAAGCTGCTCCTCTGGTAATTCAGATGAAGGAACTTCAACAGAAATATTAAAAGGATTTATAGCTTTAATAGAATCATCCAGAACTGAAATAGAAATTTCATCTTCTTCAATGAAGCGGTGAAATGTGATTCCTAAATGTTTTCTCACATTGTCAAACTTGCGGTAAAAATGTTCTTTGTCTGATTTCAATTCACAGGCTTCAACCAACCTGTCTAACTTTTCCCAGAGAATGATTGTTCCTGCACCATCAGAAGAAAAATCTGAAATATTTTTTTCAGAATTTTTATCTGCACAATCACGTAGCAATACCCAATCCTTTTCTTTTGCAACAATATCCAAATCCCAACATCTGATAAATTTTTTGCCTAATTTGTTTCTAGTTTTAACTGTCAATCTCCGGCACTGTGAAAACGATGCGGTCTTTAATCCTAAACCAAATCTTCCTAAATCATTTTCTTGTCTAGTATGCAGGGGATTGAAACTGCCAATCTTCATTGCATTCAACAATTCCTTTTCACTCATTCCTTTTCCATTGTCCTCAATTCTCACGAATGAGGAATAACGGTCAATGCCATAAGTGATTTTTATTTCAGATGCGTTGGCTGTAATGCTGTTATCAATCAAATCTGCAATAGCTGTTTCAACAGTATAACCAAATGACCTTGCCGACTGAAGAAGACTCTCTGGCTCTGGTCTTACAATATCATATTTCGATTTCTGTTTTGACATTCTGTAATAAGTTATCGCTTACGGATTATTTTTTTCAAATCATCGGCATTAAGCAAACCGAAATTTTTATCCAATGCTTTGTGGCAGTTGCTGCAAACAATTATGAAATCTTCCATTGAACTTGATTCAAGTCCAGGTTCGTTTTTAGATTCTTTCTTGTAATGAATTTCCATCAAGTCATTACCTAACTCACCATAAAACGCAACCGAATCAAATCCACACACTTCACACTTTAATGATTTGGAATTTGTCAGCACCATTTCTTTTTTAACCTTATTCACCAAAGGATCCGTCTCTCGGTTCTTATGAAACAGATAAAGAAAATCAGATTTATAATTAACTTTCGGTTCTGCTGTAACTGATTTATTTTCTGATTTTGGTTTCAGATATAATTGTCTGATAAGGTCTGCTTCATTCTTTAATGTATCACGATGTCGGTGAAATTCATTCCATATTTCCTTTTCAAGTTTACCTCCATCTCTCATGCCTTTACCTTTGAAGTTCTGGTCTGATTTCTTTAGATTAGCCAACTTTAAGGCAACACTATTTACACTTCTGAATTTTTCTTTGTCAGGAATATTTGAATGAATATATAAGTTTCTCAGATCTTTGCTAAGTTGAATAACGTCAGGATTTCTACCATGCATTTGTCCATAATCCATTTTGAAATATAAATTAAGAGCAAGTATTAATTCTTCTCTGTTCCAATCGGGATTCCTCATATTAACGATTTTGAATTTTAAGATGAACAAATAAATAGTGAAGCAAAGCATAACCAGTGTTTACACTTAAAGCATTGCCTGCTTGTTTATAGAGTTGATGTTCACTGACACCTGCTGAAATAGCCTTGTGATAAAATGATTTACTGAATCCTTGCAGTTGCAATGCTTCTTTAGGAGTCAATCTTCTCACGGGTTTTTTGAAAAGCACTTCTTTAGAGGTGTCTTTGTGTGATTTTCCTTTAAGAATATAATCATCAGAATAGTAATTGTCCTGGCAAGCCCTGTGCCTTTTCACCATTGTAGCTGTGAGTGTTCTTGCAATGTCAAGGTCAATCTGTGATTTGCTCCAAAAAGTTTTTGTTCCACCGTCAAGAATGGTGTGTTTGATTATTTCAGAGAGATAATATTTTTTGTCAACTTCTTTTTCGAGAATCTCCAACACATTTTTGTAAGTAGTGAGAGAATGGTTTTTTATTTTTTTGAAATTCTCTACGATTGCAGTTTCAGTCAGTTCAATTTCCAAAGGTTTTTTGCTACATACAAAAAATATTCGTGCTCTCTTTTGAGGCAACCCAAAAAGTTGTGTGTCAAGAATAACATAATTGGTGTATTTATATTTATGGTCTTTAAAAAAAGTCAAAATCTCATTTAATGTATTTCCTTTATCGTGTTGGATTATGTTTCTCACATTTTCCAGCACAATAAATTTAGGTTTCTTTTTCTTGATTAGTTTATCAATACTGAAAAGTATTTTTCCTCTGACATCTTCAAGTCCTAATTTTTTCCCAAGTAAACTAAATGACTGGCAGGGAAACCCACCAAGTAATAAATCGAAATCTTCAATAAGATTTAATTGCTTCTTATCTTCAGCAAACTGAGTGATGTCTTGCATTCTTGTTTCACCATTCAGTTTGTAATTACTACAGTAGGTAACTATTGCGTACGGATCAATTTCAGAGAAACCGACACACTTAAATTTCACATTTGTGTCATTTGAGATGTGATCGGCAGCATTTCTAAAACCTCCGATACCTGAGAATAATTCTGCGTATTTCATTTTAAATATTTCATTATTTCATTAGCAATTACTTCTGCAAGCTTTACTGGCACTGCATTTCCAACTTGTTTATACCAATCATTCAAGGAACCTCTGAAAACATAATCATCAGGAAATGTTTGGATCCTTGCTGCCTCTCGTGGACTTAATCCTCGCGCTTGCTTAGGATGTATATACATATGGCAATCAAATTTCATATGTGATGTGATGGTTTTGGAAACCTCGTTACTTTTAAGTTTATAATACTTGTCTTTAAATATGTGATTTCGGTTTGTGTAGTTATTTAGGTGTTGGATACTTGCATGCAATGAATTTTCACCTTCCGGCAATAATCGAAAAATTTTCAGATCGTTTTCGTTATTGTATCGTGATTTATGATTGAATAAATATGGAATCTCAATGCCTTTGTTTATTTCTTTCAGAAATTTATTCTGTTTTACTTTAAATTTGCGAATTTCATAGCCATGTATATAACTTTCATAATCAGGATTCAGTTTAATCGGGTTTGTTCCGATCTTAGGTAAACCATATAATGCATCAGCGAGTTTGTACTGGCTTTCTTCTTTCTTCAGCGAATAGATTGTGTCTTCAATTTGCTTTATAAACATAAAATTTTTACCACCAATAAGAATATACCTTTTACGGCTTTGAGGAATATCGAAATTTTGTGCATCTACTTCAAGAGGCACGAATGAATATTCCTGATTGGTCTCATTTCGAATATCTTCTTCAATCTGTTTTTCAACTCTCATCATGCCTTTTACATTTTCCATTATGAAAAAATCAGGCTGGATTAAGCCCAATAATTTTACAAAGTATTTGTAGAGAATATTTCTTTCATCTTCAATAAAACGTTTGGCCTTTGTCATCCTTTCGACTTCAAAATTTCTTCTGTTTGCAGTTGAAAATCCCTGACAAGGTGGACCTCCGGCAATGATTTTTACATCTTTAAATAGATATTTGTATTGAGAGAATTTTTCGACTAGGTTTTTGATATCACCATTAAAAAAACGATTAAGTGGCAAAGAGTGGTTGAAATAATAAGTTTCCAAAGCATCAGTATAATTGTCATTTACAAATGCAGGTTGAAATCCCGCATTGATCAAACCCTGGCTCAACCCGCCCGCCCCACTAAAAAAATCCGCGAATAGAAATTTTGACTTATGTTCTTGTTTTAATTCCGGTAAGTATTTTTTTAGTAGGGGATGGTTCTCTCCATCATTCTGGCGAATAGTGAAATATATATTATTTAGGTTGTTGAATAAATCAATATCTAACAAATCACGATATTCTTTAGGAATGTTTTCTTTTTCGGTCGATTCTAACTTAATTTTTTCATTTTTTAATATGGTTAAGAGTTCATCAGCAAGTTGCATAGACTTGCTCTGAAATTTATTTTGGTGATAAGTATAGTAGAATTCAAGCATTTAACTAATTATTTGTCTTAAAATTTCTTCAAATGCTTTTTCTTTCTTCAACTGACACTCCCAAATAGTTAATACTTTCCAGCCTTGTTTCCTTAACGATATAGTGTTCTTCTTGTCGTTTAAAATGTTTGTGTTGATCTTATTAAGCCAAAACTCTGTTCTTGTTTTCGGAATTACATACTTTCCGCAACCTTCATGTCCATGCCAGAAACATCCATTAATAAAAATAGCTGTTTTGTATTTTGGTAAGACAATATCTGGATTGCCAGGTAATTTATAATCATGTAATTTATACCTAAATCCATTAGCAAACAGAAATTTTCTAACTGAAATCTCTGGTACGGTGTTTTTCCCTTTGATTTGGCTCATGTTAAAACTTCTTGTCTGCTTATTATGTACATCTGCCATTTTGTAAAGGTAATAAAGCGTAACGAAAATTACACTCTTTCGCATGTTTAGACAGGGGATGGGCCTTGCGGGATTTACAAATGTGTGTAATGTGGGTTGGCAGAAATTTAGAATTTTTGTGCGTGGGAAAAATAAAGGTGAAAAAGCCAGTGTTCATGACTACCTTTGGCCGGAGTTAATTGATTATTCCTGACCGGAATTATGTATCTGTTGTGAAGCTAGTAGAAATGCTGAAGTTATATGTGATCCTGTTTGATCTGCCTCATGGGATTTACATAATTTACATATTGACATTTAAAAAGAAGTATTAATTATTGAGAAACCAATATCATTCTAAATTTAAAAGGCACTTTTACAAGAAAATTGTTACCTGAAATAAAATTTGGCAGCAATTATACTTTTCTGATTCCTTTTGATAATGCTTCATTTAACAATTGGCCGTCAAAGGAAGCAATGTAGTCGATTCTTATTGAATTGTCCGCAATAATTAGTTTTATTACTTCGTCCACTAAACTTATATCAGAATACTCTAAATTGCTTTTTAGAAAAAAGTTTTCAAGTGCTTTGGATTTGTATTTACTGTCGCTCAGCTTAGTAATATTAGGACGGCCCAGAAGTTTCTCAAATTGAAGTTTTGATTCTCGCCTTGAAAGGCGTGAATTTACAAATTCGTATAAAGTTGGAAATGGAATGATGATGTTTTCATCTTCAATTTCATTTGCAATCCTTTCAGCTTCCAAATAATTTTCTGGTTGCTTTGTTGGGTCATACAAAGCAATCCAAAAGCCAGTATCTACGATTACTTTTAAATTCATTCTTCAGAATCTTCAATGTTGCCATCTTTTAATTTACCATAACCTTCCCAAGGAGATTGCTTTCTGCTTCCATTGATAAACTTTCCTTTTACCTTATTGGATTGTGAGTCCTTCACAATGATATACACTCTGTCAGTCTTTGAAAGCTTTACGGCTCCCTTAATGTCTTTGGAGATATGTTTAATTAAGTCGCTACTATCAACCCTAACATTTATTTTAGAGGTATCGTATAGAAAAAATGCAAGTCCGTTGCCACACTCAACTGCGTTTTGATTGTCCAGCCAAGTAAATAGTCCGGTAAAATCACCTTTTAAACCGAAATCGTATGAAATCCAAATTCCTTTTTTTGTCATGGGTTTATTATTAGTTTTTGTTTGTATGTCCAAATTGGGGAATGTTTGCTAATGATTGGAGTTACCATTCAGCAACTACTCGAAGACATGGAGATTATCATCCAGACGTCCAATGTGGTATCGCTGTTCAAATATACACTTTTCACTCGGACGAGAACGGAAATCCTACTTGTGGCTAGGAGGGTTGGTAGCTGGGCTTAGCCCTTGAATGAACTTGTCACCGTATCATAAGTTATGCTGTCCAAGTAGAATAGAATATTTATAAGTCCGGGATATTCCTTAGGAAAATCATTGATTATATCTTTTAAATTTTTACTATACCAATCAGCAGGGTCATGAGAAGCATGAACGTTTCTGTGTCTATTTTTTACGATTTCGTTTAAAAGACTTATGTCTGTTTGAGTAAATCTACTATTAATAAACCCTTGCACAATATCAAAGCCCAAATGCTTTATAAACTCCTCTCTTATATTTGAGTATTCTGGGTTGTTAATTTTTTTAAGTTCACTTTCCAGAATTGTCAGTTGAGCAGTGTTGTCTCCACGCATTATAGCGCAGTTGTATATTATGAGTTTAATGCTACCCTCTAAAAATCGTGTTGCTAAGGCGTATATAGTAATATTTAAAAGAGATTGAATTTTAATTGATGCATGACTATCCTTTTTCAGATTTTGAGCAACAAGAACATTGTTGTCTAAATCAGATTTAAAAGTATTAATATCTGTACAATTAAAAGGCATTATATCAGTCCGAGAAAATAATTTCTTGCAATATCAATTCGTCCCTTTACATTTGTTTGAGTTGAAGTACCGGACTGTGTGTACTTTCTAAAAGATTCATCAGAGATCAATTTTTGGTGATTTGCTTTTAAGTCAACTAGTTCTTTTTTGGAGTTTAAAATTTGTGCAATTGCAACCATTATTGCATCACTCATTGATTTGTTAATAGACCTTGTTGTTCTAAAAGCGTTTTGGCCAATTTTGTCAACAATTAATGTAACCGTTTTTTCAAATATTTCCTTGTTGCTTTCTAAAAAATTAAAATTCTGCTTATTTTCTTCTTGAAAAGTGGATAGGAATATTTTCATTGATGGCTCATAATCATTAACATTATGAAGTAAAGCAAAAAATCTTAGTATTAATTCAGCATCTCGGAGTCGCTTATCAGGCAAAGTATTTCCGAGTAATATTCTCCAATTCGAATTTTTGTTAAGGTCAATAAGCTGTTTGTTAAATTCACCTGAGTACACGCAATTTCTTATTTCCTGATCTGTTAATGGCATACCTCCGGTGTTGAGTCTGTGAAACAAATCATGTACTACTTTTGGAAGAGAATTGATATCTTCAATAATTGTAGTATTTATAACTGCATTTCTTATTCTCTTTTTTAGTTTGTCGTCAAGCTCTGCATAAGTGAGCCCATTCCAATCTCTTTTCTTTAAACTTTTTAACGAAAAGATTGTTTCCTCGCCGTTACTAATGAAATTACCAGTCATGTAGAAATACGCAGACTTTAATCTTTGTTGTCCGTCAATTACAATATAATTTTCATCTTCCTTGCTTTTCCCGAGGAAAATGCTTGGAATTGGAAGTCCAATAATTAACGAATCAATGAATAAACTTGCACGATTAATATCCCAAACAAAATCTCTTTGAAACTCCGGTTTCAAATTAATTTCTTCATTTTCAATTTTAAGTTTCAACACTTCAATTGTATTGGCAACATTATATGAAACTATTTTTTGAAGTTCTGCAACGGGAGATTCTTCTGTCTCCTCGATTTCTTCGTTTTCGAACTCAATGTCAGGTTGAATTATTTTTTCGTCCATTTCTTATGTTATTAATTTCTCTTTAGTTTTAGACTTGCTGCCAACAACTCGATAATCGCAACAGGTTGCGTCCATTTATATTTATTTAGTTCTTTTCTTATAAAAACGAAGTTAATACATTTTATTTATCTTGGTTAAAATCTTAAAATTAGAGAATCGTTGTTACATCCTAGTCCGAGTCGGCAACAAAACATGTGTTTGGCAGGCTTTGCTGCCTCACTTATTAATTTTGTCATTAGTCACGATATACACAAGAATTATCCTGTCATGAAAAAGTTGTCAAGGTGTCTAAGGCCAGGTAAACGGACAGGATTTGTCATGTTATAATAAAATTGTCAAGGTGGTAAAGTCCAGGTAAACGGACAGGGGTTGTCATGTTATGATAAAATTGTCAAGGTCGCAAAGTCCCGATAAACGGGCTGGGTTTCTCATGGTATGGAAAATTGTCCAGATGGCGTGGTCCCGATAAGTGGGCAGGATTTGTCATGTCATGATAAAATTGTCTAGGTGGCGAGCAAAAACCATGACAACTGCGCGACGGCTTGCAGCCCTATTGACTCTGTCTCGGCAGCAGGAACTGTCAAGGTGCCACAAGATTATATAAGTTGGTTTATGGTTACTCGCATAGACTTTAGGGGTTGATTGAAAAGTAGTCCGGGCTGCCGAAGCCAATTAATTAAACCGTCCGAGTTAGCATTTCGGGCCAATTTTAAAACTGTCGAGGTTTCGTTGTCTGTCAGTCAAATGATATCTGAGTCGATGTGCTATTTTGATTGTATCTTGAATTTGTCTGTGTATTATATTCTATTCTTTGATGCTAATCTTCTATAATGCTCACCTAATACTGTAAGTTTACATGATTTAAATTCCATTGCTGCATTCCACATATGAGTTACACCTACCGGTACTAATAAGTTAAGACGGTTATACTTTTGAAGTAAAGCAAATATCCTTGTATTTTCTGGAATTGGGTTTGGCATATCTTTATCCCTTCCTTTCATTTCTGGTTCATATGTAGGGTCAAGTGGAAATTCAAATCCGGGAATTGGAAAAAACTCAACTATTCGCCTTAAATCCTCAGTCGGAATAGCAGGATTGACACTTCTCAATGAAACAAATTGCTTTACATTAGTCTTAAATACTGGACGTTGTTCCCAGGCCCCTAAGGATTGGTCAATATGTGCATATATACTTCCTGGAGTAATTTCTCCTGTTAAGTTTGCAGCACTTCCGCTTAATGCATCAACCAGTAAATTAGTAAAGACACCACTTCCATCTTCTTCAGATGCATATTGGTCCTTTGTGGATGCGGTCAATACAGTAAGACCTTCTGACAATGTAGCCAGTTGTTCTCCACTAGGGGCAGAACCGGCAATCCCTGAATGACAACTATCAAGTATTATAACCTTATTAGCTGTTGAAGAGTTATTTGCCATTAGTAATATATCTGAAAGAGAAACACCTTCATCACCCCGCTTGGAATCAGATGCAAGTAAATATCCACCTGTAGTCTCAATATGTCCATGTCCTGCGAAATAAAACACAGCAATTTGAGCTTCAGTATTAAAGAGCTTTTCAATATTGTCCTTCAAACTTGCTCTTGATATATTGTCAATTGAGCTCGATGCAGTCATCAGTTTACAATCAAAATTTACAGAACCATTTCCATTTCTTTCTAAAACTGACTTTACATTATATGCGTCATTCACACAACCAAAAAGGGGTAAGCCAAATTGGTAATGATTTATTCCAACTATTAGTGCAATTTTCATGGTTAGAGTATTAAAGACTATCAATAAAATTTGCAATATTATCCCAAGTCCAAACTTTAGTATTAACACCTTCTAAATTTGTCCTGTCATTAGTATAGGCGTATATGCCCATTATTTTCTTTTTTTCTTCTCTTGCACATTGAATCTCCCATTTCTGTCCACTTGAAGTTAGTGAATTCTTACTAACAATTACAATAACACCATCTGATCGCTTAATTCTTGTCCGTACTCTTTCTTTCCAATCTGAATCATATGGTTGTTTTACAGACATGTCAACATATTCGAATGGAGATTTAGTGTGCAAAGATTGACCTGTTAAAAAGTCTCGTTGTTTCACGTCTTCGATTGCGAAAGCGATGAAAATTACTTTTTTGTCTGCCATAATGTTTGTTTTTGTTAATTAATAGATAATTTAAGTTAAAAAGTATTTTGAGTCCCGGTCGTCAAGTGACATTATGCTTTTTTAGTTAGCATTTCGGGCCATTTTTTTCGTTACTGAACTGTCATGTTA
>Ga0224522_1000358_pt1 | contig 16279 bp, 16 predicted proteins | sample CFST25metaG_FD_182733 | JGI IMG/M metagenome (GOLD analysis project Ga0224522, IMG submission 182733) | Peat soil microbial communities from Stordalen Mire, Sweden - C.F.S.T25 | ecosystem: Environmental > Terrestrial > Soil > Wetlands > Peat | place: Sweden: Norrbotten County, Stordalen Mire...
TGCCTTTGTGCCGAGCAAGTTTTCCTCTATGTCTCCAGATTTATGTCATTTGTTAATGAAAACAAAGATATGAGGTGCCGTCGGAGCCTGCCCAGAGCGGTAGCGAAGGGTCGCGGTGGCGTGGTTTTTGCAAAGTCCCGATAAGTGGACGAGCGTTTCGTGTCACGATAAAGTTGTCCAGATGGCGTGGTCCCGATAAGTGGGTAGGATTTGTCATGTAATGATAGATCTGTCTAGGTGGCGAGCAAAAACCATGACAACTTGCGCGTCGGCTTGCAACCCTATTGACTTTGTCTCGGCAACAGGATCTATCCGGGTGACACAAGACTTAATAAGTCGGTTAAATTCTTCTCTCATAGACTTTTGGAGCTGATAAAAAATAGTCCGGGTTGCAAAAGGCAATTAATTAAACCGACCGAGTTATGTGTAGGGTAAATTTTAAAATTGTCTCGTTCCACAATTTTTGAGTAAAAGGTCTCAAAGAGAATAACTTTTTAAAATTCAGATATTCAAACTATTAAAAACATATTACATAAGATAGATAGAATAAAAGTTCTAATCTTGTTGATGAAAAGGAACATGATGGAAACCTCTTTTACTACCTCATGAGTGAAAGGAAGCTTTTATCTTATTGTATTACAGTTTTTTTGGAGTTATTGAAATACATTTTTTATCTTTCAATGCTAAAATTGGCTCGACAAATTCGTATGCCTTTTTAATACCGAGAAAATTTGGTATTAAAAATCTAGCCTTTAAAAATTTTAATTCTGTGTCATCCATATATTCATTATAATTTTTTGTAATAAATACATAATTTGGATGTTCTTCTTTTCCTTTTACATTTAATAAACAAACAATAGATTCTTTCCTTAATTCCAAAGTATTTACTGTTGAAGTAAAATCTTTTGAAATATTCATTTCACAATGAATTTCAGTTAATGTTTTTCTAAACTTGTTGCAATTAAATAATTTAACATGTATTTGTTCTTTGCCTTCCTTATTGTTACCAATCCAGACACAACATTTAATTCTTGGCCGAAAAAGAAATCCCAAAGAAATTATTAATGCAAATATTCCTGTAATCAAAGAAAACAAATCCCAAATATTTGGATCTGAAAAGAAACAATTTAGTATTAATAAAGGTTTCATAAATAATTAAATTATTGGTAATTACACTTAATTTATGCCATTTTACTTAACTCTTTACGAAATTATTAACTGAAAGATCCCAATTGATATGGATAGGATAATCAGAAATGATTAAGGAAATAGTTAAGAAACAAATCAAACGTTGTTTTATATACAGGTAGTTCCTCGGATTGTGCTATTTATTTTCAAAAATTCGACCAATTAGTTTTAAATAATCAAATAGAGAAATAGTCATATATCTTTAATTCTTCAAACAGCGAACAGAAAAACCATAGCGCTTATTGAAGTTGCTCCTTTCAACAAAGGGGTCAGTGTTGCCCATATACCTGTACCAAGAGTTGGTGGGAAGTCCAGAGTAAACCGTAGTACTCCACCAGAAACCGTATACATTAATGTAAATGTAATAAGTACCAGTGTAATCACGATAGCCACCCGGAAGAGCAGTAAATCCTGTTTCATTAGTGGCTCCTGTATTTGGGGCTTGCCAATGAGTTGTCCCGGTTTCTTTTAGTTTTCCAGCAACAGCTTCGCCTCCCAAATAGGTTGTTAGTGTTGTCCACTCGTCATCAGTGGGTACATGCCAACCTGTGGGGCAAAGGTTACCGGTGTTTACTGCATACCAGTTGTACAGTTTTCCATAGATAGTTGAAATAACCGGAGTATTACTGTAATCGCTATAAGCAGCTGTGGTTAATTGTCCCCAAACAGTATTATCAGTTACGTTGCTTATTGGTACTCCATACTTATTTGTTGTGGTTTTCAGGTTTTCTGCCATCCAGACTTGTGTGCCAATAGTTACTGTATTGTAAACATTTCCGTCTATGTCAATCAATGGTGATGGAGGGATTACTGAATTCGATGCAGAACTTGCCACACTGGTACCGATCACATTTGTGGCCGTTACCGTAAAAGTATAGGCAGCTCCATTAGTGAGACCTGTTACTGTAATTGGGCTGGCAGTACCAGTGGCTGTTAAACCACCCGGACTTGAAGTTACCGTGTAGCCTGTTATTGCAGACCCGCCATTACTAACCGGTGCTGTAAATGTTATCGTGGCCTTCGCGGTTCCTGCTGTTGCTATCCCTATTGTTGGCGTTCCGGGAACTGTTGAAGGCGTTACAGAGTTGGAAGCTGAACTTGCTACACTGGTCCCAACGGTATTTCTGGCTTTAACTGTGAAGGTATAGGCAGTTCCATTAGTGAGACCTGTTACTGTAATTGGGCTGGCAGTACCAGTGACTGTTAAACCACCTGGACTTGAAGTTACCGTGTAGCCTGTTATAGCAGACCCGCCATTACTAACTGGTGCTGTAAATGTTATCGTGGCCTGAGTATTTCCTGCAGTTGCTGTCCCTATTGTCGGTGCTCCTGGTACTGTTGAAGGCGTTACAGAGTTGGAAGCTGAACTTGCTACACTGGTCCCAACGGCATTTCTGGCTGTAACTGTGAAGGTATAGGTAATTCCATTAGTGAGACCTGTTACTGTAATTGGGCTGGCAGTACCAGTGGCTGTTAAACCACCCGGACTTGAAGCTACCGTGTAGCCTGTAATAGCAGACCCGCCATTACTAACTGGTGCTGTAAATGTTATCGTGGCCTGAGTATTTCCTGCTGTTGCTGTCCCTATTGTTGGTGCTCCTGGTACTGTTGAAGGCGTTGCAGAGTTGGAAGCTGAACTTGCTACACTGGTCCCAATGGCATTTCTGGCTGTAACTGTGAAGGTATAGGCAGTTCCATTAGTGAGACCTGTTACTGTAATTGGGCTGGCAGTACCAGTGGCTGTTATAACACCCGGACTTGAAGTTACTGTGTAGCCTGTTATTGCAGACCCGCCATTACTAATCGGTGCTGTAAATGTTATCGTGGCCTGAGTATTTCCTGCTGTTGCAGTCACTATTGTTGGTGCTCCGGGTACTGTTGCTGCTGTTGTTGTAAAACTTAATTCATTTCCATAAACTGTTCCTGCGCTGTTCGTAGCATAAGCTCTTACATAATAAACAGTACCTCCTGTTAATGCAGTTATTGAACTTGTAAATATTCCTGTACCAGTGCCATCTGAGGTTTTAGTGCTTAATGTAGTTGTTGGCCCTGTTGTTGTGCTCCAACATACCCCACGTGCTGTTACAGTTGCTCCACCATCGCTTGTAACATTTCCTCCACTTGTTGCAGCAATTTGAGTTATTGCAGATGCTGCTGTGGTAGTGAGGCCGGGTACTGTTGCTGCTGTTGTTGTAAAACTTATTTCATTTCCATAAGCTGTTCCTACGCTGTTGGTGGCATAAGCTCTTACATAATAAATAGTACCTGCTGTTAATGCAGTTATTGAACTTGTAAATATTCCTGTACCATTGCCATCTGAGGTTTTAGTGCTTAATGTAGTTGTTGGACCTGTTGTTGTGCTCCAACATACCCCTCGTGCAATTACAGTTGCTCCACCATCGCTTGTCACATTTCCGCCACTAGTTGCAGTAACTTGAGTTACTGCAGAGATAGCTGTAGTTGTAATAATTGGAGGTGTAGGTTTATCTTTTTTACAGGAGTAAATTATAATAATTGATAGAATTAAAACTGTTGGGATAGAAATACTAAATATTCTTTTCATTGTGTAGATTAAAGTGTAACCGTACTTGTTCTGTGTTATTTCACTTGGTTAAGATAAAACAATTTTTTTTTATAATAGAATTACTAAATCAATGTAGTGGATATTTATTTTTATGTGGAATTTTTCTTGTATTGCGGATCATTTTTCTTGACCAACTTTGTATATGGTAAATTGGGATCTATATTAAAGAAAGAGGATTGTTGATTGATATATTACTTATGCTAATTGTGATCTAGGAATCAGGATATCGTCAAGCGTCAGTTTAATGCGGTTAACAATTAGATGTCTTATTTGGTCCTTTCAAAAGGAAAAGAACATTTTTGCCAATTGATCCCTTATTGGCAAAAAAAGCAAGAGTTTGGTGGCAGCGTAAGCTGTCATAGTGGCATGTTGCCAAGCTCTTGCTTGTGCATTGGTAATCAAGGTATTATGCAGTGAGTGTAGAGTAGGTAAGGGGAGTTTCACCCCAAACCTCTCACGGAACCGTACGTGATACTCTCGCATCATACGGCTCTTGTTACACAAAAGATTAAGCACCTAAGAAGCCGTACTGCCAATGAACAAAAAGCCCCGGGTAGCTATGAGCAAGATCCCTGAGCCAACGTCCACCTTTATGCATACTTCTTCCAAAACGCTTATACTTCTTTACCGCCCATTTGATTAGTCTCCAGTGAAAAATACGGAAGATTCTCATCAACTTGTGAATCCTGAACTTGCCATAGTAATTGATCCATCCCACAATTTTGAGATTGAACACTTTGGCTATGTATGAGATATCACACTCTGTCCAGAGATGAAATTCTGATTTTCTGAAAATCTCCGAAATCTTATTCTCACTTTTCCTGCTGATTGCGCAGTCGTAGCCTAAAAACATCTCCCCTCCTTGGTTCGATGTTGGTCGTGGTTGAAAACTAAATCCCAGAAAATCAAATTGCACTGTCTTGAACTTGTCCTTTCGGTATTCTTTCTTACAGTAAACAATTTTGGCCTTCTTCTCATTCAATTCTAATTTGCACTCCCCTAACCTCTTCTTTATGGCTGTCAATACTTCCTCTGCTTCTGCCTGGCTGTTGCAGTGGACTATAATGTCATCTGCATATCGCACAAAGCATAAGTTCGGATAAGTCTTCTCAAGCCATCTGTCAAAGGCATAGTGGAAAAACAGATTAGCAAGCAGGGGACTTATTACCCCTCCCTGAGGCGTTCCCTCTCCTTCACGATAGCGTTTGTTCCCTTTTCGATCTTCAATGGGTGCTTCTATCCATCTTGTGATGTACATCTTTGCCCATTTTTCCTGTACGTGTCGCTCAATGGCCTTTAATAAAAGCTCATGAGACATCTTGTCAAAGAAACTGGATATGTCCATGTCAATAACCCAATGGTAGTGACGTACGTTCTTGCGAACCTGTTCTACTGCCTGATGAGCGCTCTTCAATGGACGATACCCGTAAGACTGAGGTAAGAACTCCGCTTCAAACCTCGGTTCAAGGTAGCTCTTGATTACTTGTTGAGCAATGGCTGAGTCCGAGTTCATACAAATCATCGGTATTCGGCCTCACAGATGTTTGCCCTGCTTGTGCCTTTCCCTTTCCATCTTTTTATGACTTCCCTTGTTCCATAACTAAGCCCGAATAGAACTCATGCCTCCTCTATGACGCCTGCCGCGTAGCCAATAAACAGGTCTCCGCTACGCTTATCCTCCGTCGTAAGTAAACGGCAGTTTTGACAGGAAGTTCGTTTTCACGGCACTTCATCGAAGGTTCACTTTCGTTCATCTTTTCTATTCTTACATAATCCTTCTAACAGGACTTTTTCCCTATTCCGTTCAATACCTCCCAATCACTCAGGAAGCACCGTAGGGTAGTTTGCATGTCTCGCCTGTACGATACCTGCGGAGGGCCTACCTCCATCTTAGTTACAGCATTGAGTCCGGTCACTTGACCAGTCTCATTCAAGGCACACCCTTACACATAACGGCCCGGCGGTTTAATTAGTTGGCGTCCGTGTCGGGGTGCCGCGTTTTTTGCCAATCCCGGTAGGTGGACAAGTAGCCTAGTGTCACGATGAAACTGTTAAAAGGTACCAAGTCCCGATAGGCTGCAGTGATGTCTCGTGTCACGATGAAATAGTCTAGGTGACGAGCAAAAAACAAGGAAGCGCGTCGGCCCGTAGCCCTATTGACTTTGTCTTGGCAGCAGGATTTGTCTGGGTGGTACAAATTTTTATAAGTTGGGATGAGTTAACTCGCTTAGACTTTGGGAGCTGATTATGAAGCTGTCCGGGCTGCGGAAGGCAATTAATTAAACCGTCCGAGTTATGTGGTCGTAGCAATTTTTTCTAGTCATGATGTCCCCTCGTTAATTTTAAAAAAGTATTTGATATATCTTCTCCGCGGGTAATCTACATTCCTCATTAGTCAAGTCAATGTTAAATGCCTCCTCAAGTATTTCTTTAACATATTTCTGAATTTGTTTCTTTACCTCCACAGGCCTTTTGGTAGTTATCTCTAAATCAATGTAAAAAAGAATATCAATTGCTTCAGTTTCATACTCATTTAAATCTTCAATTTTACTGGCATTTTCCCCAAGCGGATTCCAGTCATTCAAAACATGTTTTACTTTATTAATTGTATCATCTTCCATCGATTCATATTTTATTTAAATTCTTCAATTGAATTTATTTCGTCAAGTTTATTCTCAACCCACTCAATTAATCTCTGGTTTTTAAAGTCAAACCATTTCTGACGATATGGTCCTGAATTGTCCACAACCCACTTGAAGTTTTGAAAAGGATGTTTTCTATTTAATGCATTATTTAGGCTATCCCGTAATTCTCTACTATCGACATTTTCAGCAAAGTCAGCCATTATCTCAAATGATTCATGGGATTCCAGTCTATCTATCTCGACATATTTATCCCAATTTTCTTCTAAGTCGGTCAGAACATCTTCCCATGGTTCTCTATCATCGGTCTGCCAACTCTCAAAATTTAGAACAGTCTTAATTTCTCCTGTTGCTTTATTAATGTAGCATCTCATCCCGCAGTCAAGTTCCTCGGCAATCTCTTTGATCTGATCTTTTGTTAGCTTAATCATTGTGCTAAAATAAACTTTTTCTGTATTTCAGAGAAGCATTTTGTCTCGGTAAATGGGTAGTGACTTAGTCTAGGTGAAAAACTAGAAAAGGCCGTTATGTGGCGTAGCATTTTTAAAGTCCCGGTAAGTGGGCAGGATTTTGGGGTAACGATAAAGTTGTCCAAATGGATGAGTCATGGTAAACGGTCGAGATTTAGGCGTCATGATAAATTAACTAGTGTAGACAGTCTCGAGTTTTGCGAGCTATGCCACATAACTAAATAGTGTTTTATACACAGTCTTCTCACAACACGCACATTAAAGTTAGGAATAAAGTATTAAAGGACTAGTTTGATTGGTTTTATAAGATTGTGTATAAAACTGAGTTGGACTAAGCCGAGTTATCTATGGGCATTCAATTGAGGAGAGGTCTTCTAAATTTAATTTCACAGATCTTTTTCTTATTCAATGTTCTGGTTTTAATGTAGCATAAAATTAACATAGGCTAGGCTCTAACATAATAAACTGTCGTCCCACTCAATCCTGTTACACTACTTATAAAACTACCAGCACCAATAGCATCGGATGTTTTATTGTCGGCTGTCATAGGTATAGTACCAGTACTCCAGCAAACACCACGACTTATTACAGAAGAAGAGCCTACATCAGTAATGTTGCCACCACTTATTGCAGTGGTTCCAGTTATATTTGAAATAGGGTTGGTTGTTATGAAAGGCACTTTTCTTTTTTACAGCCAATTAAAATAATTACAACTATTACAACAATTGTCACCAGATAATTTATAATTGTCTTTTTCATAACATATTTATGTAATTCATAGATTATTTAAAATATGTAAATCTTTAATAGAGAGGCGATTTAATGTTTTGCAGCATTATTGTAAAAGCATATTAGAAAAATAGTTAAAACTTCCGAACAGCACGGATTAAATTTAAATTAATACCCTTGTCGCCACCCGTGACGGTACAAAAAACATTGTATGAGAAATCAATGGCATATGCATTTGTATTGCTGAATTCAGTCGAACTCCAATAGGTGGCGTTGGTATAAAACTTAAATCCATTTGTAACACCCAAAATGGTATTTACGACATAAGAGGCAATGTAACATTGATTTAATTCCAAAATAGAAGGTAGATACCAATCTGAATAGATACCAGTACCAGTATCAGTATTTGTATAATTATCACAAAGTTTTGCAGCACTTGATGTATGTCCAGATTGTGAAATAATAGCATTTGTATTGGGTTGCCCATTAATCTGATTTTGTGCAGTTACACCTATTTCGGTTGAAGTTATATTACTCCATGGTGTACCAGTGCTTATATCAGTTAAAGAAGCAATTAACCCGTGTTCAACACCAGATTGTCGCCAAACGCTAACGACAATACCACCACCAAAGAGTTCCCCTATGTAATGTCCACTTGTTTTGGCATATAATGCATATGGGACACTTAACAATTGGCTTGTTCCTGTAATACTGTAATTTGTACCGCCTGTTGGGTCGGTTTCTGTTTTAATGAAATACATACCAGCAGACCAATCTATGCCTGCAAAAGTACCTGTAACAGGAGTACCACCACCAATTTCAATTGTTACCAGACCGTTTGCATTAGTGCTCGGAGTTTGGGTTTCTACATATATAGGCGTTTCATCTTTCAGAATGCTTATTCGCATTCCGACTGCATGATTGGTTACCAACTGGTCGCTACTATTACGTATGACTGCTTGATAACTCATTTTCTGTGGACTTTGCCCCCATATAGTCAGAGTTAATAATACTGTTGCTAAAATTGCGTATATCTTTTTCATGATTATTTATTTTTTAATGATTTTAAATGTTTTAATGTCTTTTATTCCTTGAATTACCTTCAAGAAGTATGTTGAAGGTCTCAGGTCATGCATTGAAATTGTGATTTCATTACTATCAACTTTATTGTCCTGAAGTAAGCTGCCGTTAATATCATAAAGTTGATAAGTAAGATTATTGACTTCGTAGTTCTTTATGTTTAGTTTAATGAAGTCTGTAGCAGGATTTGGATATACTACAATTTCAAGTGAAATGTCTTTGGCTTCTTTGATTCCTGTTATTACAGATATTTCATATGGCTGCTGCACTCCCTGAAAAGATGAACCATTTGTTCCTGTATTTTTTGTATAGACAACCTGTCCAACAGTATAACTCCCTGTCCCACCACTTCCCGAAGCATTACCACCAGAAGCGGGGATAGTATTCTGTGCATATAGTCCTGTAAATCCAAAAACAAACAAGAGTACTGTACTTAATTTTAGTTTTTCTTTGAACATGGTTGACATATTTTTAATATAATCTGAAATTCTAAATTCATTTAATCAAATTGTACCATTTATTTTCAAAAATTCGCCCACTTCATGGTAATAAATCAAATTGTCAAATAGGAAAATTGTCAAATAACTCAAAAATCCCTAACACAACGAACAGAAAAGCCATCTGGCTTACTGCCGCTGCCTCTGAGTACAGAGGTGCTATAGTAGTTCATGTACCCGTACCCGGCGCCTGATGCTGAGTGCTCCGTGGAACTCCACCAGTAGCCGACGTAACCAATGTAGTAGTATGTACCATTGAAGTAACGGTAGCCACCCGGAAGAGCTGTAAAACCCGTTTCGTTAGTTGCACCTGTATTTGGGCTATTCCAATGGGCTGTTCCGGTTTCTTTAAGTTTCCCTCCAGCAATACTTTCTCCTCCCAAATATGTTGTTAAGATTGTCCACTCGGCATCAGTAGGAACATGCCAGCTTGTGGGACATACATTTTTGCCTCCATTACTTGCCACCTTAGTAGCCGGATTATTATCTACTACATACCAATTATATAGTCTCCCATAAGTAGTTGAATTGGCAGGAGTATTACTATAATCGCTATAAGCTCCTGTGGTTAATGCTGCCCATGTTGCATCAACTGTTACATTTGGTATTGCTGTACCATCATTGTATTTCGTTGTTTTCAGGTTTTCTGCCATCCATGTTTGGGTGCCAATGGTTACGATGTTGTAAACATTGCCGTTTATGTCGGTAACTGAAACTGGAGGGTTTTCACTTTTTTTGCATGTATAAACAAGTGCAAGAATGATAATTAAACCTGATATTTTAAGTATCCGAATCATGAGTAATGGATTTTTTAAGTATGCTTGCAAAAACATGGATTTTTATCGTATTGGGCCATCTTTTTTAAAAATTCGACCACTTCATGGTAAATGAAACAAATTGTCAAATAGGAAAAATGTCAAATAACTTATTGATCCCGAATACAACGCACTGAGAAACCAGACCGCTTATTGAAGCTGCCACTGATTACACTGGCGCTATCGTAGTTAATGAGCCTGTACCCGGCGCTAGTATTCGAGTACTCGGTCGAACTCCACCAGAGAACATAGGTTCCAATGTTGTAGCATGCCCCAAGGTCGTTACGGAAGCCACCCGGAAGAGCTGAAAAACCCGTTTCGTTGGTTGCTCCCATATTAGGACTTAGCCAATGGGTTGTGCCTGTTTCTTTAAGTTTCCCCCCAGCAATACTTTCTCCACCCAAATATGTTGTTAAGGTTGTCCACTCGGCATCAGTAGGAATATGCCAGCTTGTGGGACATACATTTTTGCCTCCATTACTTGCCATCTTAGTAGCTGCATTATTATCTACTGCGTACCAGTTATACAGTCTCCCATAAGTAGTTGAATTGGCAGGAGTATTACTGTAATCGCTATAGGCTCCTGTGGTTAATGCTGCCCATGTTGCATCAACTGTTACATTTGGTATTGCTGTGCCATCATTGTATTTTGTGGTTTTCAGATTTTCTGCCATCCATGTTTGTGTCCCAATTGTAACTGTATTATAGATATTTCCCTCTATGTCAGTAACTGTGCCGGTTTGGCCACCGGGAAGTGAAGTGAAGCTAACCTGAGTGCCATAAGCAGTTCCAACACTATTTGTTGCATAAGCCCGGATATAATAAGTTGTATTGGCCGTAAGTCCAGTAAGGCTACTGGTAAATACTCCTGTTCCTGTACCATCTGATGTTTTGGTTGTTAATGCTGTTGTTGGATTAGCTAAGGTGCTCCAACATACTCCACGGGCAGTAACTGTGGCACCACCATCACTAGATATATTACCTCCGCTTGTTGCTGTAGTCTGGGTAATTGAGGATGCTGCTGTGGTGGTTAAGGTTGGCGCCACTGGTACGACAGCACTTGTCGTAAAACTTACCTGAGGGCCATAAGCAGTTCCAACACTATTTGTTGCATAAGCCCGGATATAATAAGTCGTATTAGATGTTAGTCCAGTAAGGCTACTGGTAAATACTCCTGTTCCTGTACCGTCTGATGTTTTGGTTGTTAATGCTGTTGTTGGATTAGCTGAGGTGCTCCAACATACTCCACGGGCAGTAACTGTGGCACCACCATCACTAGATATATTACCTCCGCTTGTTGCTGTGGTCTGGGTAATTGAGGATGCTGCTGTGGTGGTTAAGGTCGGTCCCACTGGTATGGCAGCAATTGTCGTAAAACTTACCTGAGGGCCATAAGCAGTTCCAACACTATTTGTTGCATAAGCCCGGATATAATAAGTTGTATTTGCAGTTAGTTCTGTTAGGCTACTGGTAAATACTCCTATTCCTGTACCATCTAATGTTTTGGTTGTTAATGCTGTGGTTGGATTAGCTGAGGTGCTCCAACATACTCCACGGGCAGTAACTGTGGCACCACCATCACTCGATATATTACCTCCGCTTGTTGCTGCGGCCTGGGTAATTGAGGATGCTGCTGTGGTGGTTAATGTTGGTAATGAAACTGGAGGGTTTTCACTTTTTTTGCATGTATAAACAAGTGCAAGAATGATAATTAAACCTGAAATTTTAAGTATCCGAATCATGAGTAATGGTTTTTTTAAGAATACTAATTGTTAACAGAAAATCTCCAATGAATTTAACATAATTTTTTTGTAATAATGACTTAGCATCATAGTTATTGTATAAAGAGTATAATTTCCGGTATGAACTTGTATTATGATTCATGTTTTCTTTCATTCGAATTCTAAAATATTCATCCTTATTGATTTATCTTGATCTGAGTGACAGCAAGGTTACATTCTTTTGCAAGTCTTGGTTGGCATGTTGGCAATGCGTGACTTGCGAATGTGTGTATGTGTATAAGCTATTGAATTTTAAAATTTTTGCGCGTGGACTAAGTCCAGATAGATGGCGACAAAATTACATGTCAATGTTCTAGCTACTAAAGACACCAATCTTTCTTATTATCTCGGATAGAAAAGCTGTCAAGTTGTTGATTTGCTTGCCTATAACGGACCGGCGGTTTGGTGAGTTGGCGTCCGTGTCGAGGTGCCGAGTTTTTTGCCAGTCCTGGTAGACGGACGGGAGTTGTCATGTCATGATGAAATTATCTAAAAGATACCAAGTCCCGATAGATGGATGTGAAGTTTGTTGTCAAGATGAAATAGTCCAGATGGCGAGCAAAAAACAAGGCACCAATGCGTCGGCCGGCAGTCCTACTGACTTTGTCTCGGCAGCAGAATCAGTCCGGGTGCAACAAGATTTTATAAGTGGGTTAAATTTGTCTCTCATAGACTTTTGGGCTCGACAAAGAAGTAGTCCGGGCTGGCAAAAGCAATTCAGCAAACCGTCCGAGTTATGTTTAGGCTTTTATTTTTTGTCATGGTTGAACAAAGCTTTTTTGTTTATTGATTACAAAGCTGTCAAGTTCACCAATTTTTATTCTGATACCTGATATTTAAAATTCTGCAATGAATACTTTTCAATAGGCTTTAAATCAGATGAATTAAAGCTATAAATCTCAAAGGTACCTTCTTTCCCTTCAATCATTTTTGTTGTCAGGTTGTGATATGCTAATGGAGAGCGGATTATTAAATACTTATCAGAACTTTGTTTAATTATGAATATTGCATCCTCCAATGTTACAATTTTATTATCAATGGAATTTGTAGATCCCATCTCAACAAAAGTATTAAATCCATTATAGGCATGCAAGTTAATATCATGCTTAAGAGCAACTGAGGTCCACCAAGGTTCAGGATTCCTCGAAGCCACCATTAATTCTTTATTACAACTGATAAAGTTGAAGAGTAAAGCCGTCAACACCGGAATCAGAGCTATTTTATAGCCTATTGATTTTGATTTAGTTTTAGTCATCATAATGATCCTTTTTTTAACGAGTAAATAATTAAAATTACTTGCAAGATATGTTGTGTTATTCCGGAACACTACATTAATTAATTGCTTCTGATAATCACCCAAAGCAACATTTGAATTCAAAACAAAACTATCAGCTAAATATTCGTGATTAAGGCGGATAGCCCTTTTATAAAAGAAAATTAAAGGATTAAACCAATAGATTATTTGGACTAATTCAAGTACTAATATGTCGAGCGAATGCTTTTGCTTGATATGGGCAAGTTCATGCCTCAACAACTCACTCGATATTTTTCCGTTCTCATACTCTTTTTTATTAACGAAAACAGAATTCAAAAACGAATAGGGCAAAATTTTCTGCTTTGTTAAAACAATTTTAATTCCATTAATATTTTCAACAGGATTGTTTTTTCGAAGTCTTATTAGACGAAAGATGTTTATTAAAAACCGAATAAATAATAGAAGCCCAATAAGAGTATAAAAAGCATAGAATAGCCATGCTAATTGAAATGAGCTTCCCCCCTGTGAAGCCAAGTCAGTGATATTATTCTTTTCTTGTACTTGAAGATGTGATATATTAAAATTTAAAACTGGTAAAATTGTAGAACTTACCTTTATTTTAATTAATGGAATTACAAATGAAAATAGTAAAACAAAAAGCAAATAATAACGTTTGAATTGAGGGATATTTTCTTTTGCTAAAAAGAGGTCGAAGAAAATGTAAAAGACAAAAAGACAAACAAATGACTTAAACACAAATTCAATCATTTTTCTTTGTTTTTGGTTTTTATTTGCTCAACAATTAATTTTTGTAACTCTTTCAGGTCTTTCTCACTTAAGTTAGACTCGGTTGTAAAGAAGGATGCAAATTGAGCGGCAGAATTATTGAAATAATCTTTAATCATAGACTTCATTTGTAACGAAAAATAGTCCGTTTTCTTAACCAATGGATAGTACTCTCTGTTACTACCGTGTTGCTTATAACCGATAAAGCCTTTATCAATTATTCTTTTCAATAATGTAGCAATAGTTGTTGCTGCTGGTTTCGGTTCTGGAAATTCATCAAGGATGTTTTTCAGATAAGCTTTTTCAAGATTCCAGAGATATTTCATTACCTGTTCTTCAGCTTTTGTTAATTGCATGTCTCTACTTACATTAATTATATTCTACAAATATAGAATATATTTTGTAATTAAACAAATATCTTGTTAAAAATATTCTTATAATGGTGAAAATTACTTATACCTCTCCATCAATCTGCGGTTTATATAAGTCCAGATAGGTGGGAAGAATGTGTCTCACCGAGTAGAAAGTAGTCCAGATGGAACTGACCTTTCCGTCATGGCGAATTTGTCTAGTGGTCTGCTTGGTGTCAGGTCGCCGCTGCTTAAACATAACGGCCCGGCGGTTTAATTGAGTTGGCGTCCGTGTCGAGCTGCCGCGTTTTTTGCCAGTCCCGGTAGGTGGCAGTGAAGCCAAAGGTCATGATGAAGCTGTTAAACGGTACCAAGTCCAGATAGACGGCAATGAAGTTATGTGTCACGACGAAATAGTCTCGGTGAAGAGCAAAAAACAAGGCCCCAGAGAGTCGGCCGACAGCGCCAATGATGCTGTCCCGAGAGACGAAACTGTCCGGGTGCCACTGGATTTTATAAATGGAACAGAGTTTAAGGGCATAGATGTTGGGGCTGATTACAAAACTGTCCTGGCGCTGGCGAAGGCACTTAATTAAACCGTCCGAGTTATAAGGCGTTTTTTTGTCAATGATATCTTACGAACTATTTGTCATTGTTGATACTTATTTTATTTATCCACAACCTATTTCGGTTTATCACTAATTTTTTACCTGTTTGTCGCTTATAGAATAAAGTACCAACAATCGTAACTATAATTGTAATGGCTCTGAAAATATTAGCGTAGGTGCCTCCAAGAGCATTATCTCCAACAGAAAACAACATCCAGTGTAAATTCATAAATAAATGTAATCCAATAGGAATCCATAAATTATTGTCCCATTCGATGTATAACCAAGCAAAAAATATAGCGCCAATGAAAGTAGTAAAAAAGATACCGATTAGTGTTGAAGGATCAGTGCTTTGCCACAAATGTTCTAAAGCAAAGATTAATGCACACAAGAAAACAGAAGGGATGAATCCAATTTTTGTGAAACGAAATAGTTGTCCAAAAAATACGCCTCTGAAATATAATTCCTCAAAGAATGCTGCGAATACCGCTCCACCTAAAATCTTATTGCAAGTAATATCTACGTTGAATTTAAATACAATTGAATATCCGATTAGCATTGGCAATGTAAAGAGAAATGCAAAAAAGAACCCTTTAAAAAATCCATTACTTATTCCAAGACAATCAAATATATCCTTTGGCTTATGAGTAAAAAATAATCCAATAAGTAGTGGTAATCCAACAATAATATACGTCAAGAAGTATGCGATAGCCTTAATGGGAACCAGATTACATAAGCAACTATAAAGTGTCTTGAAATGAAAATTCTGTAATAAGTAATAAAGTCCAAATGTGATTATGGTAATCAATAAAACTTTTAATGTCTGTTGTCTCATGTTTCTATCTTTTAAATACTTTAATTCTGTAATTCATTATGGTTGAAAGTATTCTCGTGCATACTATTCCATTAGTGTTAGCTACTGGTTTGGTTTTTGCAAATCCAGATAGACGACTCCGAATTACTCTGCCTAGATGAAGTTGTCAAGGTGTTGAATCTCAGTAAATGAGTAGGAGTTGTCTTGTCATAATATAACTTTTCAAGTTGAATTGCAAAAACCATATCGGTGTTGGCTAAGTTGTCACTATTTCAGTTGTGTGGTAGAAGGATTAGTCGCGTTATACAAAATTAGAATTATTAAAATGAACTGGAGTTATAGTGCGTTAGTCCAGATGGTTTGGGAGTCAGGCAGGCTTTCGAATGCACTATAACGGGAGTCCATCTAATAACTGATTGAATGCTTTTTATCCCTGGGTACCTATCCGAATAAATTGTCAAATATTCGATTCTCAGGGACTTAATTTTAGTTATTAGACAGTCTGGCGGTTTGGTGAGGTACCGTATTAAAAACCAAATTTAATATATGCTATTTTTTAATTAAATTTGTGCTAACGGAAAGAGAACTTTGGGCGATAACTCGTACGAATGTTCATCTTGTGTAGCCCTCTTGTCAGGGCTACTCTCTTTTATGGTTTCTCCGAAACCAAACGGAAAGAG
>Ga0224522_1000359_pt1 | contig 16261 bp, 12 predicted proteins | sample CFST25metaG_FD_182733 | JGI IMG/M metagenome (GOLD analysis project Ga0224522, IMG submission 182733) | Peat soil microbial communities from Stordalen Mire, Sweden - C.F.S.T25 | ecosystem: Environmental > Terrestrial > Soil > Wetlands > Peat | place: Sweden: Norrbotten County, Stordalen Mire...
ACATGAAATCGCACGATCTGGCTTTGTGGCACCGAGAACATGCCGGTCGGATAGGTGTCCCGCAGGTCGGTCTTGCGCGTGAACGGCAGCTGCTGGATGTCCTCGAGTGATCGTATGTCGGCTGGAGAAAAGCCGGCTGCCGCAAAAAGCTTCTTGTAGAAACTGGAATATTCGTACGCGTTTTCGACTACCCGTCTGAGCTTGCGTTCTTGCAGCTGTTTGAGCTCTTCCGCGGACAATCGTTCGACCTTTGGATTCCAGTACTCCATAGTGAATCAGCCCCGTCTGTCTCTGGCACTAATCATTGCGATTTTAGTACTTTAACGTTATGAGTCGCAGCGTTCAGTCGAACAGCACGCCAGGGGCGCTGGTCGGCCATTCTAAAAGTGCGTCAACGAGCGTTGAACAACTCGGGCTGCGCCTCTGGCAGTGACTGAGGATGAAGAAACTTTGTGACGGCATACCGCACCGATCTAAGCTTGGCGCGACTAAATTCCTCTGCCCGTGGTCTCCTGAGATGCACCGCGGCGCGATCAGTCGGGTTCCTCGCATCGATGAACCGCCTGTTCCGGTGACAGCGCGAAGAACGCCAGCCGCGTTATATTACTTACTAATATATCAACAAATTATATATAGAAACTGAAACTACTAAATAATAGGCAAATGTGCTGAGTGCGTTTAAACCCACTCACGTGCTTTTTATGCAACCGGATCAACAATGAAAGCCATCGAAACAAAAGATCTCGTCAAGCGGTTTGAAGACGTTGAAGCCGTGAAAGGAATCAATTTGGAAATTGAAGAAGGGGAGCTTTTCGGGCTGCTCGGACCCAACGGAGCCGGCAAGACGACGACCATCTCCATGCTGTGTACCATTACGAAGCCCACGAGCGGCTCAGCGACCGTCTTCGGGCACGACGTGAAAAAAGAATCCAGCACCGTGCGGGGAATGATAGGCATCGTGTTTCAGGAACCCAGTCTCGACGATAACCTTACCGGGAAAGAAAACCTCGACTTCCACGGCCGACTCTACAAAGTGCCCAGAAATGAAATCGCTGAGAGAATCAGCGACGTCCTTGAGCTCGTTGAACTCGCTGATAAAGCCAACGTGATCGTCAAGAAGTATTCTGGTGGTATGAAGCGGCGGCTAGAGATCGCGCGCGGCCTGCTCCACCACCCCAGGGTCCTTTTCCTCGACGAGCCGACGCTCGGGCTTGACCCGCAGACCCGGCTTCATATCTGGGAGTACATAGAGAAGCTCAATAGAGAAAAGAAGATCACGATGATCCTAACCACTCACTACATGGACGAGGCCGACAAGTTGTGCGACCGCATCGCCATTATCGATCACGGGAAGATCGTTGCGATGGACACTCCCGAGAACCTTAAACACGACGTTGGCGGCGACGTCGTGATCATGACCGTGCCAAACGGGAGTGAGCAGCTCAAGACTAAACTCGAACAGCTCGAATTCGTGAAGTCGACCCAACTCGTTGACGGCACGTTGCGGCTGAGCGTCGACAAAGGCGAGACCGCGATACCGATTTTCATGGACGTGGCGCGCGAAGAGGGGATCGCCGTGCCCTCGATTGCGCTTCACGAACCCACATTGGAGGACATCTTCATTAAGTACACCGGACGGGAGATTCGGGCTCAAGAGGCGAGCGGGTTCGCTGGTTTCCATGGCCCCGGGAGACGGTAGCGATGCCAAACGGACGCACGGCTTTTATGGGTGACATCTATTCGATTTGGCTCCGGGAGATGACCCGGTACGTCAGAGCTCGGTCGCGGGTCGTTACCTCGCTCATAACTCCCCTGCTGTGGCTCATCATATTCGGGACCGGATTTAGCTCATCCCTGTCGATCGGCGGAACAAGCGGCACTAATTACATAAACTTCCTCGCGCCTGGGATCCTCGGCATGACGGCCCTCTTCACCTCGATATTCTCCGGCATGAGCGTGATGTTCGACAAAGAATTCGGTTTTCTCAAAGAAATCCTCGTCGCCCCCGTTTCGCGGACGTCTATCGTCATCGGAAAGGCCCTAGGGGGAACGACACAAGCGGCAATACAGGCCTTGCTGATACTCGCCCTTTCCACGTTCATCGGGGTGAAAATATCGAGCACGCTCGGAATTGCAGGCGCCGTGGTGCTCATACTCGTCACCCTGTTCTTTCTCGGCATGGGTTTTGTCGGGCTGGGGATTAGCATCGCCTCTCGGCTCGAGAATATCGAGGGCTTTCAAGTCGTTGCTAACCTCCTCGTGCTGCCCATCTTTTTCCTGAGCGGCGCATTCTTCCCGGTCACGTCGCTTCCGAACTGGATGAAGGCGCTTGTGGACATCAATCCGCTTTCGTATGGGGTTGACGCGATGCGTTACGCCGTCACCGGACTGCACTCGTACGCCCTGACGACTGATCTTGCGGTCGTCGTCGGATTCTTTGTACTGATGACGGTTGTCGGTTCGATCTTATTTAGAAACGTGCGCTGAGCCGTGAGCTCATCGGCGGGAGCCCAAAAAAGAGAAAAGTGCGCGACTGGCAGTTCGATAGTTTGGCGCGATCCGGGTTTAAGCGAATTTCTCCGGATCTCTGTCAAACATCGCCTTGCAGCCAGGAGCGCAAAAAAAGTACTTCTTGCCCTTGTATTCGCTGACGTACTTCGCCGTCGTTTCATTGACGTCCATGTTGCAAACGGGATCTTTCGTCATTTTTCCCTCAAGGACCTTGTGTTGTTAACGTTTAATACACTAACTCAGTCGACGGCGCGTGACGATTTGCAGCTCCACAAAAAATCGAACAGTTCCACGAGCAGTCGGTAGGTCACGTCAGCTGCGGGGACGAGAAACCCGCACGACATATCTTGGTCGTAACCCTCTTCGGCCACTCGCGGGAAAAAAATGAGGCCGCGAAGCTCGTTGACGAGGAGTATCGTGCTGACTCTATCGACGTACCGGACATCGGGGCTTTCTGTTCCGGCTGTGTTCTTCAGAAGCACTTTGACTTCTGACGCGATGAGTCCAGTCTGGTCCACGGCGTAATTCAAGACCCACAGAAACCGCTTCGCTTCACGCACGATATCGACGGCAGCCGCGCTAAGCAGCTCACTATCCTGGAGCAGCGACTCGCCGAGGTCTGCCGGCAAACGCTTAAGGTGTGCGGGAAGCTCAGCCGCACTGTGGCGCTCCCAATACTCTAATAGGTCGTGAACGTCGCTTATCCCTTCAATGAAGGTTACCAGAACCTTTCCGTATTCAGATATGACGTAGTCCCCGTTAGGGAGCTGAGAGACGAGTCCCACATCCTCCAAGCGGCGAAGGTGTCGCACCGCTTCGTGCACGAGCAAGCCAAACCGTCGGCAAATGTCGATCACTGACGTCCGTTCGTCCAGCTGGTTCAAGATGTCGAGCCGGCTCACGTCCGAAAGTGACAACAAAAGCCTCGTCAGTTCATAGGAACTCCGTATGGGCATAGTCTCTTCGTCTAGCGTTTTGCTGCCGGCGCGTGCATGCGTACGGTAAGAAACGTATAAATAACATTCCCTTTTAGAGTTTAGTGCGGAGGCTGGCCTTGAAAGAGCTTTGCGAGGACGTCAAGCGCGAATTGTCACAAATCTTAGCAGCGCTCGATCCGCGGGAGACGCGGAAGCTGCACGTTGTGTGTACGCCCAGCTTCTACTTGGATCATTTCGTGCAGGTCGACGATCTGAGCTCGTTTTGCAGTGCGCTTCAGGCGAAGTACGCCGGCGGCGGTGGCAACCTTCCCGGCTTCGTTCAGAACGTGCTATCAGGCGGCGGTGCGGCAAATACTGCAATCGCGCTGTCGCGACTCGGGCTTAGCTCCCATTTCATCGGCCGGACAAGTGAGCTTGGATATCACGTTTTGAAGTTCTTCGCCGAAAATAGCGGCGTTGACGTCGCCCACGTGAAGACCGACGGCAGATTGGGACAGACCCTCGCTCTCGAGATTGGCGAGCGACGAATCAACGTTATGCTCAACGACGTCGGCTCGAACTATGACTTTGCCTTCGACAGCCTGCGCGATACCGATCTCGAACTCATCGAAAACAGTCAGCTCGTCACCGTGCACGATTGGGGGACCAACGTCGTGGGTGGCACCGATCTTGCCGTGAAGACGTTCGCCTACGCGAAGCAATACAACGTGAAGACGTACTTCGACTCGGCAGATCCGAGCTCCCGCGTCAATGACCTCACCGAACTCCATGAAAGCGTGATCGCGAACACTAACCTTGATATGCTAAGCCTCAACCAAAATGAGCTCGAGAAGCACACCGGGGAGGCCGCCCTTGAGCGCGCGATCGCATTCAAGCGCCGAGTTGTCTCACGCGTTGATTATCACACGCCCTGGTATGCGGCGTCGATCGACGATATCGTGACGTTGTTCCCCGCATATGACGTGGAGCTGCACCGATCCACCGGCGCCGGTGATGCCTGGAACGCTGGCAACATCTTTGGTGAGCTGCTCGGTCTGGCCCCCGCACTGCGCCTGTGCCTCGCGAACGCGGTGGCGGGCTACTACGTATCAAGCAGACGCGGGGTCCACCCCACCATCGATGATCTGGTAGCGTTCGTCAAGACTGAGAAACTGCGCCCTTTGCCGGCGGAAGTCACGAACGTCGCAAAATAGACAATAATCCTGCAAATTCAGCGCGGTGCAAATCTGTGGTGAGACGCGATATCGCGCACGCCGTTATGGCACGCGACCCGTAACGAGCGGCACGACGGTTATTCGTCCCGCTCCACGCCAATTTCTGTATAGAACCTGCGCGTCACGACCTCTTCGACGAGGCTGAGGAGCGTTTTTCGGTCCCTGACGCCGGTGAAAACGCCGAGGGGAATCTGAGCAGCAGCGGCGTTTGAATGGCCGCCTGCTGAGCCGATGTCGCCGAATGCTTGGCTCATGACGGTGCCGATGTTGACGCGGATGTCCTTGCTCCGCGCGGATATGTGAATCTTTTCTTCGTTGAGCCCGAAGATGGCGACGGCCGTTACCCCCTCGAGGTTGAGCACGTAGTCGGCCGCCTGCGCGAGCGCATCTACGTTGTGCATAAACCCGACGCACGAGACAAGGTAGCTTCCGCTGATGTGCTTGTTGTGAATGGCCTCGCCGATTATGTCCAGCGTCTCCATTGACATTGTCGGCGATTCAATCTGGTTGAGAATCTCTCTGTCGGAGAGCTGCATGAGCTTCATTGCGGCAGCGAGATCTGCCGGGGTCACGTGCTTTTTGTAGTCATGGGTGTCGATGCGTATGCCGTAAAGCAGAGCCGTCGCGAGCCGCTTGTCGATGTCAATGTCGAGCTCGTCGAGATAGTTCGTCAATATCGTCGCCGTTGATCCCACGTCCCTGATATCGGTGTACAGGACGCGTTGTTCGGGAATCCCGTGGTGGTCGATGATGATTCCGACTTTGTCCAAGCTTGTGAGTGGGTTATTCGCCCCGGGCGTCCCCGAATCGACCAAGGCGAGCATGTCGTACTCGCTCGGATCAACCTCGTCGACGTGGACTAAGTCGATGTCGAGCAGGTTTACGAAAGCTCTGTTTTCCTGTCTGCTGATCTCTCCGTGGTAGATTATCGCAGCTTCCGTGTCGACGCTCGCGGCGATCTGCGCGAGCGCGAGCGCGCTTGCGATCGAGTCGGGATCGGGGTTATCGTGGACCAGTATGCCGAGCTTCTTTATGCTTTTGAGAATTCCGTGAAGTCGATTCGCAGACCGCTGCGATTCTGCCTTCTGGAGGTCGTGCAACGTGGCGCTTGCGATAAGCGCCGATGGATACACGACGGCGTCGGCCCCCAACTCTTCGAGCTTATCTTTGCTGAGCGGATCGACCGCTCGGACGATCACAAAAACGTCTGGCTTCCTCTCCTTGATCACGCTCAGCGCCTTGGTGTTCGCGTCGGCGTCAGAACTGAGAATCATAACGATCTCGAGATCAGGCGTGAGCAGCTCGGTGATGACCGCATCCTTTGTGATGTCACCGACGTGCGCGTCAAAATTCTGGTCACGCAGCGTCTCGACCCGTTTCGCGTTCTTGTCGATGATGGAAAACATCCTGCCGCGTTGTGCGAGTTCCTTGGCGACGAGAAAGCCGACGCTGCCTGAGCCGAGTATCGCATACGTTATCCGTTCGTCAATTTTGAGCGGTATGCCTTGCTCCAAGCTTGTCGAATTATAAGCCGAAATAAGCCACCACCTGCTTTTTGAGCTTGCTGGGTTTACCCCCAAATTCAATTTGGGTAAGCTATATATGTGGAAGGGGTATAAGAGCATATGCCACATACGGGCCGGTAGCTTAGTCAGGCAGAGCGTTGGGCTCTTACGGTATGTTTGTTGTGACCTGTTGACCAGAGATACCCAAAGGTCGAGGGTTCAACTCCCTCCCGGCCCGCATATTGCGGGGCTGTGGCCTAGTCAGGAATGGCGACGGGCTCCAGCGGTAAAAGTTCTCGATATGATGAGCAACGGGTCAACTGATGACTCGGGGACGCTTGAGTCAGGTGATGTCCCGTTGGAGCACTGATCGGAGAGACCCGTCGATCGAGAGTTCAAATCTCTCCAGCCCCATTTTTTGTCCCAGGCGAACGAGCGAGTTGGCGCTTGGCGTTAGTGTAAATCGACAGATTGAGCTTTTTTGGAGCAGTCTCGTCGCGCATGGCTTCGTTGCTTCCGCCTTAGCGAGTTGTTTTTGAATTGAAGCGCTTGATGTCGACGAATGCGCTCGCGTGAGCTGTAAAGTGACCAAAACGTTAAGTATGTATAAATCTTACTCTAGGTCGAGAGTCCCGTGGTGTAGTGGTCAATCATGCGGGCCTTTGGATTCACGTGGTCGTGGTACATTGGCCACTGATAGAAGAAAGCCCGCGACTGCGGTTCGAATCCGCACGGGACTATACGCCTTTCGAGGCTGTGCCGAGGTGGGGTAGCATGGTTATCCTATGGCCCTGTGGAGGCCACGACGCGGGTTCGAATCTCGCCCTCGGCCTTTTATTTTCGATTTTCGGCGTCAGATTCGCTTCCGCATTGAAAAATAAGCGATTTTAGCTCGCTAATCTCAAATTCAAGAGAAGATAAGCGAGATTCGACGCCATTTGGGCTATCCGGTTGTATAACTTTAGGCAAAAGTTGTATAACTTTTGAATCCGGTTGCGCAATTTCAGACTCTGCATCCTTTACCTCGTCGTCGAAAGTGACCAGAAGTGCCCGTCTGTTATCGTGCTGAGTCTCGAATATCTCTGCAACCTTTCCAATTTGGTCTGCGTAGCTCTTTGGCAGCCTAATAAGCGGGTAAACGACACCCGCTTTAGCACTCAACTTGGTGACCTTTGATCTTCCTAGATGATGCATGACAATTCCCCGTGTCGATCTGCGATAATGGGGTTTCATTTGGGCTAATAGAATAATAACCTGTCTGGAAGGCTCGTAAGTCAGATAAGTGGAATTGTGGCGTCGTGCGCTTCACGGTTTGGATGTTTATCTTGGGCGTGCAGATCGGTTGCTTGCGTCTCTGGAGATGCCATCCAAACATAACCGTTGCGATGGGCAGCGGCTGCGTTTCAACTGCTTTTTAAGGCGCCACTACGTGCTTTTGCTACCACGCCTCAGAACGGGCTTCAGAAATCGAAGGAATCGAAAAAAGAGGTAATCTCCCGTAGCTAAGAGGGGGGCGAAAAGAACCTGTCAAGCGATAAATGCTCTGCACAATCATCATCAGTGCTAAGAGGTACCCATCTGTTAGTTTGCTCGACTTGAACCTGTCAAATATTCCTGTTAATCCCCGGTGCAACTGGCCGTTACCAATTAGTACGGTGTTCTTTCTGATGGCATTGCTCGCAAAGAATAATTAAGTTCTCTTCTGTGTTTGAACCGCTGTGACGGTAAGGTACTTTGTGATGGATTTCTAGTTTTATTGTGCCGCCCTTAGGGGCGCCGCACTTAACACAGCGATTATGGTCTCGCCTAAACACCGCGCGCACTACCTCTTGAGGGATATATCGGTCAGAATTTGGCACTCCATATGTGCTTTGTCGTTGTTGACGTTGCTCGGCGTCGAGCAAGAATATCAAGCATAATCCAAAGATTTCAATCGCTCCACTATTCGGGATAGCAAAAAAATAGGTTTTTTGACGCCCTTCTATCCACATTAGAATCCCGTTTTCGTTGCAATTGAAATTCAGTACTTTCTTAAGACTGATACTAATTGGCGCTCGCCCCTCCGAAGGGTGCAAAAAGAAACGCTTGTTAGTCATGACTAGAACACCGGAAGAAGCATGCTTACCCTTAACGTGTAAAGGAACGGAAGCCTTGGCTGCGTTTTTATAAGCCCCTGCGCGGTAATTGACGCCCTTAGTTACTCGAAAGTTAACCCCCTGCACACCCCCCGGATTGTTGTTGATGATCGTCTTGATCTCATAGAGGGCTGCGCCATGGCCGTAGTACACTACTTCCCCGCTTCGCAATATGGGTGCACCGACTTCGCCGATTTGCAGGTTGATAGTTGGTAGCGTGCCCTCGTTTCGTATTGAGTTCACGTAATAGTACGGTTTGACAAGCTCTTCGAAATGTATCTCAGTATCAGTCAGCCCAGTAGCCCTCTGAATGTTTCTGAGGAAGGCGATATCGTGCTCGTCGAGCTCTTTTTCGGAGACAAACTGGTTGTACAGGCGAAAGTAGAGGTCAAGAAGTGTTTTGTGGTCGTATGTTCTGAGCAGCTCAAACTGCTGCGACGTACAGGCGCGGGTCACTTTTATTGACCGCTCGACACGCGCCAACTGCGCGTTGCGCTCCGTAAGCTCTGCTCTTCGCTTGTTGTCGAGTGCAACACGGCACTCATTGCACAGCATGTCGCTGTAGAAAAGTCTGTGCGAAAAAGATAGTTTCTTTCCACAACTGTCACAGACGTTCGCCATACCGCAGTAGGTTTCGTAGGAAGTGATAAATAAATACTGTTTTGCGAATACGAAGGAGATTGCAGGGGTCGTGAGGTTTTAATGCCTTTTATTCTTCCCTTTTCTTTCACTTTCGGCACGTTCTTGAAGCACCGTTATCAGTCACAGGATCAACCGCCCTTTGTGCAAAGCATCTACAAGCAGAAAGTTACAGCCGAAACCAAGAATCTATTTACACCCTCTTTGCTGCCTATCTTCGTACAGTGCCACTTGAAGAGCTGATAGAGAGCGTAGAACGAGCGCGGCGAGACGCTAAACTAAGGTATGTGGTCAGCTACGGGGCGGCCTGCAGCTACTGCCTCGCTAGGGCCGAACGGCTTGAAGGGTCGTACCTGCGAACGCTTGCGCTTGAGTTAAAGGAACAGTTTGCCCAGAGGTATGACTTTCCATCCGTATTCGACCATATGAAGCGCCTGTTGCCAAACCCCTGTCGACAAGTCAATCAAGTGCCGGGAATTTGCTTCTGGTTCGTCTGAATTTGCGGTTAGGGAAATCTTCAATGTGATCAACGAGAATAGACTTCTCACACGAAATCCTAGCTTTTAGGATTACATATTTAATCGCAGAATTTAAGAATAATATCGACTTATAAGATCAAATGGACGGTGCCATTGCTTTAGAGGGAATAAGCTTTTCGTGCATTATGCTCGCAAATGCCTATGTTTTTCGTATATATGAGCGAGAATATCTGGCTGGGAAACAACGCGACCAAATTTCCTGACTTTATTCAAATTCTTTACTAAAAACTCAATGAAACCAATGAAAAAACATTAAAATGGAAGCCGAAGAACTACGAGCCCGATTGTTAGAGCTGGGCGCGGATATACCACTTCCCACGCTTCGACGTTGGGCATCAGATGATGAAAGCCTCATCCCAAAACCCCTTCAGTACTACAAGCCGCTTGAGAGAGGGGTAGGGCGCCCCAAGAAGAACAGGGGCGAAGAATCTCAAGCGCATCCAGGGCGCTTTTCATACTGGACCCAAGAGTCGCTAGAGGCGGCTGCAGCCGTGTGGTCGATTCGATATCTTGCTCGCCCTAGCGAATCATCTGACGACGAGATGCTGTGCGTTCTACGAACATCGCAAAAAGACGTACCCAAGAGAGCGATTGTGCAGGGACAACAGATGGCCCGTAGCCTTCATACACTACTGTACTCTGATTGTAAAGAAGCAGCCAACCGTTTCAGAAAATATCTCTGGCCAGCAGGTTTCTCTACTCCCGAGGAGAACCAATCAAAGATCGCAACTTTTGCTGAGAATACACTCTACTCTCTCATTCTTGCATGTATTCAGGCCAGTGAAAAAGTGAGGCATCATATCGCGCTCAACACGCCCGTTAGGATAACATACGAGTGGGCAATAAGGGAGGATGGATCCAGCGCTTGGAAGGGAATTCGGATAGAGAGAGTGTATGACTATCGAAACAGCATAAGCTTGAAGATTATCCATCTAAAGCCATGTGAAAACGGCTATTCGAGTGGGTACGGGTTCCCGCACCTTAAAGAGTATATGCGAGATGGCTTTATCGATCAATTCTGGCTGAGCGGAAGTCAGCTACGCGAGGAATTTAGTAGGTCTCCTTTCTACCGTATTCCAGAAGGCTTCTACGATGATCATGAATATGTAGACTTTTGGGAAAACGATCCTTACGGCTGGGCAGATATTGCTGCTGCGCATCCTGAAGACTAACAATGAGCGGTCGCCACACTTCCACCCCTTGAGTCATCAAAGCAAGAGTGAACGCGCTGCTTTTTTTTCATGCCGATCATGTTTTGTTTCACTTTATAATCAAAAAATTATATCGGTTTATTTATTAATCTCAGCTTCAGAAGTGAAGCCAGAATTCGGGTCTTTCCCTTGCATAAAATGCTCTAACTTGGAGAAGAGAACTGCAAGCAGCGGCACACTGCGCTAAAAAAGCTTATGTCTCGTCTCGTTAATATTTTTGATTGCGGAACAGCTAGAACCTAAAATATCGCTGGTCGCTATTTGAAAGCAAAATAGCGATTTAAAATGTAGTTTGATTTAAGGCATCGACGCTTGTGACTAGGTGGAACAGTGCTTGAGGACAAAGCGAATGAAACCCAAGAAGCAGTCTAGGGAAGCTATTCGGACTCATCTAGCTATAAAAGACATGCTTGCAGAACCTCAAATACCCAACGAACTGCGTGTCAAGATTCTCAAACTAATGGGTTATGCTTTTAAGGGGATATATGATCGCCAGCTCAACTATACGGGATTCTTTCGTAATCCTTTGAACGCAATCGTTAATCGGTTTGAATATCAAACAGGCCAAACTCTCCGCGGAATAGACAGCCAAACAAAAATCGGACAACTGGTAAACGATGCGGGAATAAAAGACTTAGTCAAGATCGTTAGCGTATTTCTCGAAGAGATACTCAGATACCCACATCTCGGTGATGCTATTCTTGGATGTGATTTTGTCGCCGAGATCAACCGCCATTTTAGAGAGTATCACGTAATGTACGAATTTGCTGCTGACGGATCTGGCAAGATTCGTGCTACTAATATAAGATCTATGTACCTCCACAAGGAAACGATCGCCAAACCGATCAGTTTGCTCACTGAAATCGGCTTCCGTGGACCCCTCGAAGAGTTTGAAGACGCCAAAGAAGCACTTGACAAACAAGATACTGACAAAGCGGTCACTGAAGCCCTAAAAGCGTTTGAGAGCACAATGAAGGCGATCTTACAGGAATTAGGTCACCAGTATAACCCAAAGTGGGCTGCAAAAGATTTGATAAAAGCGTCCATTGAAGCGGACGTAATTCCGACAAACCTGGAGTCATTTAGTGCGGGAATAAGAACCGTTCTCGAATCAGGGTTGCCACCGATCAGAAATATGCCAGGTCCCGCTCACGGAACAGGCCGCGATCCAAAAGATGTCGAGCGAAGTTATGCACAGTTTGCCTTGAATCTTTGTGGATCTTATATCGTGTTCCTCATAGAGCGGTATAAGGAGAAGAAGTGAGAGACACTTGAACGCCGCGCTCGGTTGGAATTTATCGCCGTTGTTGAAAAGCACTTCGCGCTGCCGGACTGCAACGCTTGAGGATGGCGTAGCTCCCGTCGAGAGGACCACCACTCAGAACGTCGCTTCAGCCGGCTACCCCCGGTAGGCTTTTCTGCGGAACTAGACTTCTTTAATCGGTTTATGGGGTTGCCCTGTCGCAATTTTTGAGGAAGAACATATCAATTATTGATAGGTTGACGTCAATCAGACTACCGGCCACCCTAACGAGCCAATCAGCTTTTCCGAGAGCCCTGCGACAATCGTCTTGCGAGCGATTGGTTGCCCGTATTCGTATCTTCGAATTGCTGCAGTTTACTCAGTTTGCAGCTGCACTATACTATGCTGATACTACAACTGCGCAGAACAAGCACGTTTATCTCAATCAACTACTAACAATAACGGTGGGCTCTGTTTAATGAGCCGTTATAATCCGTTAAACCTGCCGTTTGATAGCGCATCAGAAGAAGCGGGTTCATTGCAGTTCACATTGGTCGATAGCGACGTGCTGGACCTATCTGAGGATAATCGCTATTTTTTTGACGTCCAACTAGGCGGATCGAAGTTTGTGCTGTTTAGGGACAAGTACCTAAATATTCGCTTTATTCATTCGCGCCCCGAGAGTGACATCAGAATTGCTACAATTGGTTTAGCTGGCCTACGTGTGAACGAGCGTGTTTCAATCATTTGCACGTGGTCTAACGACGGGGACAGTCTCAGCGTGAGCGATGTGTTTAGTCCGAGTTTCATCTATGCCGCACAGCAAACCAAAGGGGTTATCTTGCCACTTGGGGTAAGCAGTGCCTCGGTGCACGGTAAGCTATGGTCTACGGGAAGCTATCGAAAAAGTCTGGCGGACGTGGAACTCTCAGACGCAAAAGGGCTGTGGGATTGGCACCTAACTTCTGTGCACAATCTAATCGACGGGTTGTCAGCCTGTTGGAGCGTCGAAGAATGCAAATGGAGAAATGCGCTTTTTAAATCCACACTAGCGATGCAATGCATCGTGATTCTGGTTACGGGCTTTGAAGCTTATACAAGAAGTAGATTCGCTGAAATGGATAAGGAAGGCAAGGAGCCCAATGTCGGTGCATTACTCAAGAGATTCGACCCAAAAGGTTACTCAAAAAAAGAGAGGGAGGAACACCGCAACGCGACTGGTGGAAGCGAGTTAAGTGGCGTACTCGAGATCAGAAACGGAAAAGGACTCATCAATTTTCAGAACTTCCAGCAATGTAAAGACGCGTATAACAAAGGTTACGGCATTAAGTTTGGGGAGCTTTGGAACATCGGCCTGACGCCAAGACGCATCCAGAATTACATAAAATACAGACACGCCGCTATCCACAGTAAGGGCGTACCAACTATTGGGTATGATACGAAGGGCTACCCCCTTCTTGTTGATATACCGCAGGTTGAAGAGGCGGCAAGTGATTTTAGCTGTTTTGTTGAGGCATTACACGTCGAGACCCTGCTTTAACGACTCGCAAAGTCACCGACCAATTTTTTTCCATTAGGTTGTGTTTTGCCCCCCAGAGCTTGAGCAAGCGCTAAGCCTGAGCTAATACTGCGAGACTAATGGAAACGATGAAGAGGGCAAGAACGCTGTTTCACTTTAAGTTGCCTTGCCTCTCAAAGTGAGGGCGTTTTCGAAGACCTGTCTTGATTAAGCGCGGCGATATACCTAGCTGAATTCTACGTCCTTCCAATAATGTAAATACACATCGTACACGTTCTCAGGCAGCGGATGCTTGTAGAATCGCCAATCGACTCCAGACACCCCGTGCGTGAGAATGTAGTTCTTGTTTGACTGATCCCACTGAATAATGTCGCCATGCTGTTCGGCGAATTTCCTCAAATCACCGCAGACGAAATGTTCGCCATGCAATAAAGGAATCTTTCTTCTCCTCGCCCATTTGTCGAAATATTCATGGGCAAATATGCGGGTGTCGTCTTTTCGATTTCTGCCCTCTAGAAGTGGTGTCGCCGCCTTTACAACGCAGGGGTGTAATGGCACATAGTGTCCCATCCTGATTTTGTCCTGGTGTGGCAGCACATCAAGCACAGGAGGGTCGCGCTGTAGAGCGGCCCGAAACTGCCCGACGGTAAGTTTGCGGATGGTGGCATAGGGACGTTGCCCTGTGTATGCGCCGAACAACACAAGGGCCTTGTAGTTTTGGCGCTGTCGCGCCGTAAACTCAGCGTTCTTATTATCTTCATCTATCGCAGAAAGCACATTTTTGATATCCTCTATCGTTACGATGCGTTCTGTTATCCTTTTGCTTTCCTTGACTGTTTTAGGCATCTCTAAAAACAGGTCAAACTCCTTATATCGCGTGTCGAGCCGCATCTTTGTGAGATATCGGAGGAACGCTTTGGCGAAGCTTAGCATCTTCCGTTTTGAGTAGATGCCGGTGTATTTGGAGAGAACGTATTCGCGGAACGCTTCTGTTCGCGCTTTGTTTATGACTCCCTTTGTGACCTTCCAGTACGTTTCCGAACACTTGTTAATCCATGGAATAGTCGCCGCAGTCACGCCTATACATCGAAACGCAGTGTAATCAGTGAGTTCTTCCTCCCCGTAGTCAAGTTCGAGCGATATCAGGGATTGGTGATGTCGCTGGTCGGGTGTCTTCGGTTTCGGCTCTTCTGTGCTCGCACAAGTAAGCTCATTCTGCGGTTTATATTCAAAAATCGGCCCTGTGGAGGCCACGACGCGGGTTCGAATCTCGCCCTCGGCCTTTGATTTTCGATTTTCGGCGTCAGATTCGCTTCCGCATTGAAAAATAAGCGATCTTAAGTCCGCGATTTGTGATTCGATGGCGGAGAGGCGTTTGCCGAGGCCTCTATAGGGCAAGATTTGTCTCCTGATTTGTCTGCTTTCACTATGACAGCAAACTTGCCTCCTTGTTCCGTTTGGTAGATCCGCGCTTTTTTTCCTGCTAGAGCCTTGTAATCCGTGGGGGGTGGATGATGGGATACGCGTGCGAGGGCGTTGAGCTTTGTAGGCATTACAGAGTTAGAATGGGGTGGCGCGTACCTTTAGCCTTTCTGCTACAAGTTTTTGTAATAGCTCACTAAAGTAACGGCCGTAGCACAACGCCTGTAATATCGCCCATCACCAAGTAACCGGCAACTCATGGCAGAAAAACAACTTGTCTCGACAATAAAATATGTAGCCGCTTCAAAACCGGCATTTTTCCTGTCCGAGGTCCTTCCTTACCTTGATAAACCTTTGGCGGTGCACGAGCTGTTCTACATCATTTCACCGAAACTTCCGGCTCTCGGACTCATGGCAAAAAAAATCGAAGGGGATTTTGAGATTTCCCGGATTCCCAAGGCACAGCCATACCTTCTGAACCAGGAGGAGAGTAAACGGCAGAATGCATTTTTTACTGAAAGAAGCATCCCTCACGTCCTTGCGCAGAGTATTGAACAGTACATTACAAAAAAAACAGGAAGAGAATGGGATGATCCGGCCATCATCGAAAGGATCCGCCGGGCAATTGTGGCCCAGAAAGACGAGTACTGGAAACCTGCACAGAAACGGTCATTACAGTACATCAAAGGCTATAGTGTACTCGGATATCTTGCCTACCACTTCCCTGTCTATTTTATGCAGACAGAGTACCTGCTCATGATGCTCGCACGCGATGGGCTGCTGAAAAAAAGTATGAATATCCTTGACATCGGAACCGGGCCCGGGGTTGTTCCGCTTGCCATTGCAGATTTCTACTCACGGCTTGATGACGCACGCGCGGCCGTTTGGTCTCTGGAGAGATCCGAAGAACATATCGAGGCGTTCACCTACCTGCGCAATGCGTGTGTCCCCCTGGGGGGCAGGGTTTCCGTCAAGCCTCCCGTTAAAACTGATATCAGGACTATTGACCGCGTTGCACTTCCGGATACGTTCGATCTCTTAATCTTCTCCAATGTCCTCAATGAGCTCGTTGATCCCACTACCGATGTCCAAGCTGATATTGTCACACAGCTCTCTGAACGGCTCGCTCCCGATGGTTCGATCCTGATTGTCGAACCTGCGGATGAAGAGAACGCGACCCGGATGCGTACGCTTACCGTTACGCTCCTGAAAAGAGGGCTCTCCATGTTCGGCCCGTGTTCATTCCTCTGGGGTTCGACCTGCACCGCTCCGCGCTGCTGGAGTTTTGAGACCGCACCGGCAATCAGACTTCCCCGGCTGATGGAGACACTTGCCTGTTGCGAGGATTCATACCGGTACGTGAATACCGATATCAAGTACAGTTA
>Ga0224522_1000360_pt1 | contig 16253 bp, 13 predicted proteins | sample CFST25metaG_FD_182733 | JGI IMG/M metagenome (GOLD analysis project Ga0224522, IMG submission 182733) | Peat soil microbial communities from Stordalen Mire, Sweden - C.F.S.T25 | ecosystem: Environmental > Terrestrial > Soil > Wetlands > Peat | place: Sweden: Norrbotten County, Stordalen Mire...
GGGAGGAACAGACCAATGCCTTCCGTTCACACGGCAGCGCCGAACCGCGCCCGCTGGTTATCGCCGTGGAGGAAGCGCACAAGCTGCTCAACCGCGAAATGGCCGCGCAAACTTCCTTCAGCACCATTGCCCGCGAGATGCGCAAGTATTACGTCACCCTGCTGATCATCGATCAGCGCCCCTCGCAGATTTACGACGAAGTCATGTCCCAGCTCGGTACCCGCGTCTCTGGCTGGCTGGGTGATGAGAACGACATCGCCTCCGTCCTCTCCGGCCTGGCCGGACGCGACGCCCTGCGCGGTATGCTCGCCCGACTGCAGCCCAAAGAAGAAGTCCTTCTCCTCGGCTGGGGAGTGCCCATGCCCATCCTGGTGCGCTCGCGCCGCTACGGCCCAGAGTTCTGGAAGGAGCTGCTGGGGAGAGATTCAGGCAGGAGCGCGGAGCAGAGCTTGAAGGAACTGGGGTTTTAACTTAATGATAACATCAAAATATATGAGATCTCTTTGTTCGATTACAAGGAACATCTAGAGACAATTCGGAAATCTTTTTTCGGGGACAATTAATGGCAAAAATAGAATATTTGAAATCTTTGTACAATTCTCATGTCATTGATCTCAATGATTCAATAACTGGATTGGGTGAAATCTTCCTATGCCCAATTTGCTGCAGATTATTCACCAAAGAAGATATTAATAATCATAAACTCACAGATGGCCATATTTGGCCTAGAGAGATGCGTAAAAAAAGTAAAATAGCAAATGATCAGGCAGTGCTCCTTTGTCAAATTTGCAACAATTTAGCTGGAAGTCAAGGCGACGCTCAAATGCAGCTATATGAAAAAATTAAAGATAACAATCAATTTGGGGAACTAAATACCATCCACACAGTAGAAATTACAGAAAAAACTGGCGATAAGCCTATAAAGTTACGAGTGAAAATAAACAAGAAAGATGATGGCTCAATTAAACTGACTGGCAAGATAAACAAAGAATATCAATGGCTCGGAAGTAGTATTGAAGATAGGATGCGTTTTGAAGAACTCTCCCAAAAAAGTATGAAGTACAAACAACCCTTGTACATCAATATTCTTCCACCAAATGAATTCAAACCAGATTTAGTTAAAGCCGGATGGATAACATCTGCGTATTTAATGGCTTTTTATTCTTTAGGTTATAGATATATTCTTAATTCAGAATTTAATTTCATTCGAAAATTTATTATTTCATCTTTTAATCCAAAACAAGGAGAAACGCTAATTCTACCGGAAAGAGAAGATTTTCACATTTATACCGATGCAACGATCTATTATCCAGACCCAAAAGCAAGGATTTGTATCCCCCTTAACAGTTCCTCAATCGCCAGACTCGAAATTTGTTTCCTTCAATACGAAATCAGTTTGCCAATATTTTTAGATTTTGAATATTTTAACGAATTATCAGCTTCTAGTGTAAAACAGATTTCTACCCAAAACCTCCCAACATTAAAAGCGGGGGAAAACCTTTGCTTTTATATTAATATTCCCTGTACTAAAACTATAGTACATACTTGCATTTTTGATAATTTATTAGGTAGACCCATTATTGAAAGCTCGTAGGGGCTTTAGGACAGCACGCTCATTAGCGAGAGCTTAAATCAGTAAGATTCAGAAAAATTATCCATGAATTGCCAGGAGAAAGAACAAAACATGCCTACCAAACACAACCGCGCCGGCAAATCAACCTATGAAATGGCCGATAAACGGCGAAACTCAATGGTTTTCACGGCTGCCATTGGAATCGCGATATTTATTGGCATCATCTATGTTATCTATCACCCCTCAACGTTCGGCGTAGGCGGTGTGGGAATCTTAGCGCTGTTGTTTTTACTCAAAGCTTTTCCAGATTTTCTGGACATCTTTTTGTCCAGACAGCAAAAAGAAGTCAAACGAGCTGTGCGCGGTGCCGATGCTGAAGTTGCAATTGACGTCTTGCTGGATGACCTGTCTGACGATTATTATGTGCTCAATGATCTGGAATGCCCTTATGGAAACATAGACCATGTGGTTTTCAGTAAAAACGGCGGGGTTTTCCTGATCGAAACAAAATCTCATCATGGGAATGTTTCTGCCCAGGATAACAAAATTTATATCAATGGCAAGCTGCCAGAGAAGGATTTTATTGCCCAAACGCTGCGTAATACCTACTGGCTGCGCAACAGGATCGTCGAGGTTGCAGGTATAACAGTCTGGATTAATTCGATCATTGTATTTACCAATGCGTTTGTACCTTTCACTCCCCCGATAAAGGGCATCAAGATCATCAATCAGAGATACCTGATATCCACAATCGAGAATACTGCCAGCAGGAATGCGGCGTACAGAACACTTTGGGAGAAAAAGGAAAACATTTTTAAATAATTCTGATAATAAAACATCAGCAGTAGGGTGCGCTCCCCTGCCCCAGCTTTATCGGGGGAGCGCACCATTCTCCCCATAAGACCAACCCCTACTTTTTCCAACTCGAATAAACATTTAGTTGATTACTGTTTCAAATGCCAGCTACGTTCCTACCGCACCATCACTTGGCATTTATACGGGTAGGGTGCTTACCTACTTTGTCCTTGAATATTATATATTCACTCATTGGGGTTTTCAATTGTTCTTGAACAAATCAAAATAATTCTTATATATTCGCTTGTACAGTTGTTAATAACCCCTTTAGTAAAAACCATTCTCTATCGTTCAATGCAAAAAGGCTTTGAATTCGTCAACCTAAAAATTCCAAATAAAAAACCATTGCTCCATGAGCAGAAATATTATCTGTTCGAAAAGTTGTTTTGAATATTCCAAGGTCTTCACCGCTCCAATAATCTTTGATGGAAACGGGTTTGGGTAGATCAAACTCAAAGCTTTTTGCCTTTTCATCATAATTAAAACAGAATAATATTTGGTGATCCTTAAAATCCTGAATTCCAACATTATAGTTGTCATCCAAGAAATGAGCAGCCTGATTAACAGGTGGAAGCAATCTGCGTAAAATCTCTAATTGCGAAGGATTAAGAGCCGTTACGTTATCTCCGGAAAGTATCATACCGCCGCTCGCCTGGATCATGGCAATATGAAAGGAAAATTCGTCAGGTGATAAATTCGACCCAGCAATATTATTTAAGATTATGCAATCAGGGTCATTTATCCATAGACGATTATTCTGCCAATTTCGATGAAACAACTCAAGTGCCACAGATTTGAATTTTTCCCAATAACGCATAATGTCATTGGTCGCTCGGTTCCCATGTATTAGTCCCAACGATCCCCAAACTGGGGCATTACACCCAAGGATAAATGCATTCCCTGAACCACGAAGAATTGCTTGCATTCCCCGACGGTAAGCTTCAATACGAGTGGCTGACGGATCCGCATGTTTGCAAAATTGGATTGCTCCCCAAAAGCTGGCGTCGAGTTTAAAATATGAACATCCCCAATCTTCACGCATCCGACTGAATATCTTAGTAAAGTGTTGCTGAACTTCTATATGGGTTCCATCCAATACGTACCAAGGAGTACACCGCCAACCCTCATAGCTTACTTCTCCGGCAGTTATCGGCTTTCCATCCTTACCGGTTAGAAACCAATCAGGGTGTTCCCGAAAAACCTTGGAATCTCCTTCAGCAATAAAAGGCGCCACCCAAATGGCAGGTTCAAATCCCCGTTGACGAATCTGGTCGCACAACCACCGCATTCCATGCGGGAATTTGCTACCTGGTTCCAACCAATCCCCCATAAATGGTTGGTATCCATCATCAATTTGAATATATTTCAGCCCCGGGATTTCCTTCGAAATAATATCCAGGTTTCGGATTACATCTTCCTCGGTGATATCTGGCCCATAATGATACCAGGAGCACCATCCAGTTGGGGTTTCAGGAAAAATCAAGCGAGGATGATTCATTTCAATCCGTTCTGCCAGACGATTTAGCAGCCCAGTTTTTGAATCTCCACAAGCAATCATAAATTCCTCAAAACACCATTTCTCGCCGGGTGCCAGCCACAATCCTTCTGTATCCATTACAACTTCGTAGACCTTTTCGCTAAAACGGAACTCACCGCTAAATCGGTTGCAGGAGGTGAAAGCCATAAGAGTATGAGTTCTGTTTATTGGACTGAGAACGACAAGACTGTAAACTGTCAATCGATTTGCAACTTGAGGAAGTTTATACTCCTTCCTATCAGGAACAAATCCAATATCTTCAGGTCGACGAAGGGTTCCACCTCGCTGTCCATTTTGTTGAAACCCCTCTCCATAAAAAGGAATATCTTCATCAGGTAAATTTCCAGAAAACAACACTACTTCGCGTACCTTTACTGGATCTTTACTGTTATTTGTAAGTTGATGTTGACAAAAATCACCATCCCAGTTTATGGAAAAAATCAGGTTTTCAGATGTTCCTTGTTCTAGCCTGATTTCAGGATTCGATAGTCTTACGTTTTCCTTGTTAATAATCGCATGCATAATTGATGACTCCAATAATATATTTTGAAAAAGATCATAATTGTAATAAGAATAGAAAAATAGGAGGTTGCAATTCCAATCAACTCATCATCGTTAATTTTTACAGAATTCATTATCTCAGATTATCCGCCAATAACATTAAACAATCTTTTACTAGCTCAGACAATTTGGACAAACAAGTGTTTCTCACTTAAAATAGAGAATAATGAAAAATCCATTACAAGCTTCTAAAGCTGGCGTCGAAAGCTACCAAGCAAACCGTTTTGGCATGTTCATCCATTGGGGCCTTTATTCAATCGTCGGAAAAGATGCCTGGTGGATGCATGAAGACCGAGTTTCCATCGAAGATTATGAAAAATTAGTCAGCCGGTTCAATCCAATACATTTCAACGCAGAAGAATGGGTCAAGTTAGCTGCGGATGCAGGTCAAAAATACATGGTCATTACCAGCCGCCATCACGATGGTTTTAGTATGTTTAATACTGCTCTCAGTGATTATAAAGTTACCAATACTCCCTTTCGTCGTGATCCATTGTCAGAGTTAGCCAATGCCTGTGCCAAACAAAGTGATATGCATCTTGGATTTTATAATTCGCTTCTTGATTGGCATCATCCTGCCTACCGTAATAGAAAAACCTCTGGCCTGGCATGGGATGATTATGTAAATTTTCTACATGGACAAGTTCACGAATTATGTACGAATTTTGGACCACTGGCATGCATTTGGTTTGACGGAGATTGGCCAAGAGAACCCTACAATCCAAATCATGACTACTTTACGGCGGGCGGTTCATTTCATTATGATGATTTATATGACATGATTCATAGACTTCAACCAGATGCAATGGTAATTAACAATCGACATGATTTCCCCTTACCAGGAGAAGATATTCAGAATTTTGAACAAGATCTTCCAGGTGAGAACACAAACCCTATCGTATCCAATTTAGCCGAAATTGCTCAACTCCCATTGGAAGTGTGCATGACGATTAACGACAGTTGGGGAATCCGTTTTGAAGATAATAATCATAAATCTGCAAGCCGGTTGATAAAAATCCTTTGTCGGTCCGCTGCTGCTGATGCAAATTTTCTGCTTAATGTAGGGCCAACATCTGATGGTGAGATCCTTGCGGTTCATGCAGCCCGTCTCAAACAAATTGGCAACTGGCTTAAAAAAAACGGTGAGGCGATTTATGGCACCCACCAAGAAAAAGTCCAAGCTGCTGGTTGTGTTTCAACAAGCAAACAAAGATGTTCATATATTATTTCTATTGATTATATAAGTGACTCAATTACTTTATATAATATTCCAGAATATGCCAGTCAGGCGACCTTATTAGATGGGACCAAATTGAAAGTAAAGAAGAACTCCTCCCAATGGGTAGCGGAAATTCCACCTGAAGCACGAGATTCGTTTGCAACAGTTGTAAAAATTTTTTGAAAAGCAATATCAATTAACCATAATTAATGATAATTTATAACTTAACCAAGTTTGAGGAGGGAATATGAGTTTGAAAATTGAACTTTGGGATGAAAACAGCAATTATATCTGAGGAAATTTAAAGTAGTAGTAGGGTGCGCTCCCCTGCCCCAGCTTTATCGGGGTAGCACACCGCTCTACCCGTGAACCTAGCCCCTACTTTTCCCAACACGAATAATCATCTGGCTGATGAGTGTTTCGAAAACCGTGTACTTACTTTTCCATTCTACCCATGCTTGAAAATAATCCCTACTTGACTCCCCTATCAATACAGTTGTAGAATGTTTGTGTTGGTATCTCCTGCGATAAAAGGAAACACATCCACAGATTAGGCTGCCCAGCGGGGGTTTTCCGAGCATACTGATGATGAAGCTTTGCGCTTCGTCATCTTTTCTACAACCTGGTTTTTAATAAGAGGATGAAATGAATATCACCGGTAAAAACCTTACCCCATTCAAGATCGCATTGCGTCTCTTTTTGCTCGCGGCTTTTTTGATCTTGCCGCTGAGCTCCACCATTACGGTGCGTGCTGACTCTCTCCCATCGAATTCAACCGAAGTCTCTCCTGTCTCAGGCACTTCCACTACCCCTCGCGCTGAGACACTATACTTCAATGGTCAGCAATGGGGTTCTGTTAATTGTTGGAACCCATACTCCTCTGGCTGCAACAATGCTATGGCGATTGCAGAGCAGGACAACGCCCGTGTTACCATGTTTGAAACTCCCTATCTGTATAACATGCTTGACGGCAAAGTATATCCACTGCTGGCAGATGGATCGTTCTCTTGGAATTCTGGATTAACCCAGCTCACTTTCACCCTGAAGTCTGCGGCGCATTGGAGTGATGGTACTCCCGTGACCGCTGCTGACGTAGCCTATACCTGGGCTACCCACATAAAATACAACGACTCAGTCGGCGGGAGTTATTCAGATTCCATAACCGGTATCACCGCGTCCAATGCCAACACAGTCGTCGTCCACGCCGCACTTGGCAGTACCGGTAAAGCCATCAACCCCTTGAAAGTTCAGGCTTACCTGAGCACTAACTATGTCATCCAGAAAGCCTGGACACAAACCCTCGAAGCCCGATCCGGCTATAACCGTGATAATCTTCTTAATGACCCGGCGAATGACGTCGTTTATTCCGGTCCTTATCACAAATATTTTGCCGATGACAGCAAGGTAATTCTCGTCCGAGACGATAATTACTGGGGCAAGGATGCCAGTATGTTTGGCAAGCTTCCATCCCCAAAATATCTGGCGCATGTCATTTACGCTGATGATGCCGCCGCTTTGACTGCCTTTAAAGCTGGCAACGTGGATGTCAGCCAGTCATTTATTGGCAACGTCCAAAATCTGTGGCTGAATGATCACCTGCCTGTTTCCACTTACCTGACCGATGCGCCGTATGATATTGGTGCCAGCCTCCCAACCGCTTTCTACAATCTAAATTCCTATGGATTGGACCAGGTTGCAGTCCGTAAAGCCATCGCCATCGCCGTCAACTATGACTCGATCATTTCCAATGCGATAACTAACCAATCGGCTACTTTTACCCAGGTTCCGCGTTCCCTTATGAACCCCACTCCCGGTGAGCAGGCTTTGTATGATCGCAGCGATCCTACTATCAAGGCATTGCAATGGGCCGGCAATGATATTGCTGGAGCCGAGAAACTGCTCGATGACGCCGGAATCAAGGATACTGATCATGATGGCTGGCGCGAATACAAAGGAGTGAAATTATCCTACATCGCTTCCGCCCCCAATGGCTGGAACGATTGGACGGCTTCGATCGATTTGGTTGCTTCCGCTGCAAGATCGATCGGCATTGACGTCACGGCCAACCATCCTGAATGGTCCGATTATTCGACCGCAGTTACCAATTGGCCTTTACCTGCCACTGGCTATGACATCTTCATGATGTACACAGATGGCGCCGGCCCGTCACAGCCCTGGGGACGGATTGACCACCTGATAAACTCCAAATACGCTAAAACAACAAACAATTGGAGCGGCAACTGGGGCGGATACGTGAATTCTGCCGCAGATACCTTAATCAACGCAATTCCCACGCTAACTAATGCCGCAACGAAAAAGGCTGATTACACATCTCTGGTCAAGATTTATCTGACGGATATTCCTTCATTCACTCTTATGTATCGTCCTCAATCGTTTCAGACGGTGAACGAGAGTGTATGGACTGGTTTTCCGCATCAAGGTGATGGCACAAACCCGCCAGTTCCGCCCCTGGATCTGACGGATGGATGGTCGATTGCCGGTCTTTATAATCTCATCGGTCCCGTACCCGGCGCCTTCACAAAATCCAGCCCAACTAACGCTGCCACCGGTCAGCCAGCCAATGCCACCCTGACCTGGACTACAAGCAGCAATGTCACTACTTATCAGTACTGCTACAGTACAACAAATCACTGTTCTAACTGGGTGAGTAATGGCACATCGACCAGCAAGGCATTGAGCAGCCTGACAGCCAATACTACCTATTATTGGAACGTGCGAGCCGTCAACGCAAATGGTACCATCTACGCTAACGCCTCCACCACGGATTGGTCGTTCAAAACTGGCATGGTCCCGGCTTCCTTCAACAAATCCAGCCCGGCCAATGGTGCTACCAACCAACCCGGCAGCCTAACCTTGAAATGGGGGAGTAGTGCCGGAGCGACTTCCTATCAATATTGCTACAGTAAAACCAATAATTGCTCCAATTGGACATCTAATCTTACAGCCACCAGTAAAACTCTGACGGGTTTAGCAGCCAATACCACTTATTATTGGAACGTCAGGGCCATAAGCAGTTATGGCACCACTTACGCCAATGCTTCCACCACGGATTGGTCATTTAAAACAGGGATTAAACCCGGTGCATTTAATAAATCCAGTCCGGCCAATGCAGCGGCGAACCAACACCCCAATCCAACCCTTACCTGGGCTGCCAGCAGCGCTGCCTCTTCTTACAATTACTGTATCGACACGGTCAATGACAATAACTGCAACACCTCCTGGATAAACAGCGGCACCGCTACCAGCGTCGCCTTAAGCGGATTGTCCTTCAACACCACCTATTACTGGCAGGTGCGCGCCAATAACAACTTTGGAGTCACTTATGCCAACAACAGTGCCTGGTGGTCATTCAAGGTCACTCCGCTCATCACCAAGCAGTTTACTTCCACAGGTGCGCAGGACGGCTGGATTCTCGAAACCACAGAATCAAGTGGTGTGGGCGGTACCCTGAACTCCTCAGATACCACCTTCTACCTGGGCGATAGTGCCGCGAAACAGCAGTACCGCGGAGTACTTTCCTTCTCCACAGGCAGCGTCTTGCCAGATACTGCAGTGATTACTGCTGTTTCCCTTAAGGTAAAGGAAAGTGCTGTGACAGCCGGCGGCGATCCGGTCGCAATCTTCCAGGGATTTATGGCTGACGTCAAGAATGGCTTCCTGGGAACGTCCGCCGCATTACAAGCCGGCGACTTCCAGAGTGCTGCCAGCGGGACTTATGGTCCTTTTAGCCCCACACCAGTCAGTAATGTTTACACCTTTGATTTATCCAGTGCACAAGCCCATATCAATAAACTATCAGCTTCCTCCGGGCTGACTCAAGTTCGTTTACGCTTCAAGCTGGACGACAACAACGATGCCTTTGCCAACTACATCGCCTTATTCAGCGGGAACAACTCCGCAGACAAACCCACCTTGATCATCACCTACTACGTGCCATAACTCTGAATTAAACCTCAAGCGCCCCTGAGAAACTCAGGGGCGCTTTTGATTTTGAAATAAACCAACTGGTACATCAGAAACTTGCCGCCATCAGCGAGTAGTTAAATAGGTACGTCGCTGATGCATCACTCTCCAGAGAGACCAGTCTCTAGATGTTTTTAAAAACAAAAGGGGGCTATGCCCCCCTATTTAGGCCACACCAGCCACACGAACAGCGCTGTCAGGATGCCCACCAGAATACCCCCTATCACCTCCAGCGGAGTGTGACCGAGCATCTCTTTGAGGTCTTTTTCTTCCAGCGGCTTGCCTTCGAACAACTCTTTAATAATCAAGTAGTAGAGTGTGGTCGCTTTTTGACCGCACCATTTCCCGATAAAACAAGCCCCAACCTTCTCCAGCATAAACAAACTTTTAGCCTATAAGCGTCTCCCCTTGACACCCATGTTATTATATGAGTATGGAACATTTATTCTACTTTTACTATCTCCATAAAATATCACCTTTAGAACGAATTGCTTCTATTGTTTCTGCAGTTATCGAAACCATCCTTTTCCTCTGGCTATTAATTGAATCGAATTGATTTTTAATTCAATTCAATTCCGGCTTTAGGTCCGCCAGCTAGCTTTTTTTTGCGATGCAATTTGCTCTTTAACAATCTCATTCATTATAACGAGAAAATATTTGCTTCAAATCGAAACCAAGATAGGTATTTCCCAGCCAGGTCCATCCCCGTTTTCTCCGGCTAGAACAATCCTTTGGTTTTATATTGCTTTCACAGATAAAAAAATAACTTTACTAAAGTCCCCTACTGAGGAGCAGAAGCCTTGTCAATAGCAGAAAACTCCTCGCTGCTCAGTTCCCAGTTCAGCGTTTCAGCATTGTTCACCGCGTGGGCAGCACTCGTGCTTCCCGGGATGGGAATGATATGCTCATCCCTGCGCAAAAGCCAATTCAGCGTGACCTGACTGATGCTTTTTCCCCGCTTCTCGGCAATCGTACGAAGAACCTCCCGAAGCCCTGTACGCTCCTTGCTGGAAGACACAGGTTGAGACTGGTTTGCAGTGATCCGTCCGCTTGCCAGGGGAAAATACGCCACCATGGCAACATTGAGTTCCTGGCAGGCGTCCAAAACTCCGTTGATTTCCGGCTGACGGTGCAACAAATTATACTGAACCTCATTTGCAGCCAGCGGAATGTTGTAACGTGCCAATCGGTCTGAGGCTCGGCGCATCTGCATGGCTGAGAAGTTGCTCACTCCCACTGCTCTGATTTTGCCCTGCTTGAAGGCTTCAGCCATCTGATCCATCAGCGCTTCGATCCCGCCGATTGGAAAATGGATATAGTAAAGATCCACTGTCTGCAAGCCCAGCCGCGACAGGCTCGCGTCCAGTGCTTTACCCAGTTGGCGCGTTGGCAAAGGGAAAAATTTGGTGGCAATTACAATCTGGTACTTGGTCTGCTGCAGGCATTCTCTCAGCAGCTGTTCCGATTTGCCAAACCCATACATCTCAGCGGTGTCGAAAAAGTAGACTCCAGCCTCTACTGAGGCCTGGAAGGTCTGCAGCACCGAAATATCGTTCTTGCCGTAATTCCATCTATTTGTTCCGACCCCAAGTGGTGAAACTGTCAGTCCGGATGTTCCAAGAGCGCGGGTGTAAGGTATTTGTGTCATATCTGTCCTTCTTTCCTGTCATGAATCTGTCTTGCAAGGAGCCAACGTAGCGGAATAAGCAACAGCGATATTCTTGCGTATATGGCATGAAACAAGCTTTTACTTTTGTTTTTACTGCTTTTTAAAAACAAAAGGGGGCGATTTCCCTCTATTTAGGCCATACTAGCCACACGAACAGCGCCGTCAGGATTCCCACCAGAATACCCCCCGTCACCTCCAGCGGAGTGTGACCAAGCATCTCTTTGAGGTCTTTTTCTTCCAGTGGTTTGCCTTCGAACAACTCTTTAATGATCAAGTTGATGCGTTCGGCGTGATAGCCGGCTTGACGGCGCACCCCGGCAGCATCATAAAGTACAACCATCGAGACTGCAATCGCCAGAGCGAAGGTGGAGCTGTTAAAACCGTCGAACAAACCAATTCCCAGCGTGGTCGAGATCATCAGCGCCGAGTGCGAGCTGGGCATGCCACCGGTGCCAAAAGCCTGTCTGAGGTCAATTTTGTGATGCAAAAAATAGGTGAAGGGAATTTTTAGCAAAGAAGAGAACAGCCAACCGGCAAAGGTGCACATCAGAACAGGATAAGCAACGATCCAATTCATAATGACTTCTCAGTTTTGTCAGGAATAGCAGCCGGGTTTAATTGTTGGACCTTCAGTTCAGCGCTCTCGAGCAATGCCGTGCAGTACTGAGAGAGTTTCTGGCCTCGTTCGAACAGCGCCATGCTTTCATCCAATGTACCCTGATTGCTTTCCAGCTTTTCCACAATTTGTTCCAACTCTTGAAAAGCCTGCTCATAACTCAAATCATTGAGGTCATTATCGGCTTGATTCTTCATTTCTCGCCTCCTGAGTTCGTCTCGGTGACCCGTGCCTTGAACGCGCCGTCTGATACTTGAATCCTGAGTTCTGCCTGCGGAGTAACCTGTGCGCGGCTGTGAATTACCTGCCCCCCGCAAGTGCTGACGATGGCGTAGCCGCGCTGCAACACGGCATAAGGGTTCAGAGCCGCCAGGCGCTGCTGCCAGCCGGTATTCTCCAGCCGCAGAGAATGCAAGCGGTTCTGCCAGGCGAGAATCTCGCGCTGGCTGAGATCGTCCATGCGTTGGCGCTGATCATTGATCGCCCACAGCGGTGAAACTCGTTCCAGGCGGCGGCGCAAGGCTGCGTTGTCGTCAAGTGCGCCTTCCAATTTCATCGCAGCACTGGCTGTCAGGCGCAGGGTCACTTGTCCCAGGCGTTCGGCCAGGTCGGTCTTATCGGGTGTTGCCATTTCGGCAGCAGCCGTGGGGGTGGGTGCGCGTACATCCGCGGCAAAATCCGTCAGGGTAAAATCGGTTTCATGACCCACACCGCTGATCACCGGTACGCGCGAACCTGCTACTGCCCGCACCACGCGTTCGTCGTTGAACGCCCACAGGTCTTCGAGCGAACCGCCCCCGCGCGCCACCAGGATCACGTCCAGGTCAGGGATGCGGTTCAAGCGTTGAAGTGCCGCCACGATCTCAGCCGGGGCAGAATCACCTTGCACTGCTGCGGGTGCAATCAACACTTCTGCCAATGGGTAGCGCCGTTTGAGCGTGTTCAGCATATCCTGCAAAGCGGCTCCGGTTGGAGAAGTGACGATACCAATTTTGGCCGGCATCTCCGGGAGTGTCCGCTTGCGGTCAGGGTCAAATAACCCTTCGGATTCCAATTGGTTCTTGAGTAGTATAAATTCCTGATAAAGGGCGCCTTCGCCCACCGGGCGGATCGCATCGGCATAGAGCTGATACTGCCCACCCTGCTCATAAACACTGATTCCCCCGTGCACTTCCACCGCCATCCCCGCACGTAGAGGGAAGTGCAGGCGCATGGCTTGCGGCTTCCACATCACGCATTTGAGAGTGGCGGTCTGGTCTTTTAAGGTAAAGTAGAGGTGACCTGAGGCAGGTGTTGAAGCATTCGAAACTTCACCCATTACCCAGATGTCACGCAGCACTTCATCACTATCTAACAACTCGCGTAAATAGTGTGTAACATCCCCGACGGTCAATGAAATTGACGAAAAAAGGGTACCTTGCTGCATGGCACAAGCATACCTTGCTTGATTAAGTGTGTCAACAGCTTCGTCCAGGAAGTTTCTGCTGGCAACTGCCATGTGCGGGTACCCAGATCGAAAAGAGGAAAATGTCTGATTTTATGCGGCTAAAACCTCTCCTCAGGAAATAAGCAGATTCGAAGGATTCGTTGGCTGCCGCATTTCTTCTCTTCAAGTGTTATGAAAAGGAGTGCTGATTACAAGCATCCGAATCATAAAAATTTCTGTACAATCATCAAAAATAAATCGCTCTCCGTGATGATGCCGACCATTTTCTTTTCGTAATTTAGCACCACCAGGGCATGGATCTTATGATCGATCATCAATTGGGCGGCTGTGGTTATCTCGGCTTCCGGTGAAATCGTGATAACCTCTTTCGCCATTATTTTTTTTACCGGTTGGGTCAAAATCTTAATGGGAATTTCCTGGTTCGATTGAGAAGCCAGGCGTATAGGGTCGCTGCTCATCAAATCGGTACGGGTGATCAGACCAACCAATGCATCGTTCTCGACTACCGGTAATGACCTGATCCGTTTGGTTCCCATCAGACGATGGGATTCCAACAGGCTGGTTTCCGGGTCAATCGTGACCACTTCTTCGGTCATATAGTTTTTGACCTGAATTTTCTTCTTCAAACCCGGATATTCCTCCAGAATGAAGCGCAGTAAATCAGAATTGGTCAAAATGCCGATTAAGTCGCCATTATCTACTACCGGCAGCGCTGTAATTTTGTTTTCGAGCATGATTCTGGCCGCTTTGGGTATAAAGGTCCCCGGCGAAAGGGTGAAGGGTTTGACAGTCATAATCTCACCAACCGTTTCGTCCAGCAAATCCAACTCTTGTTTCCAGAAGTCATTTTCGAGCGTGGAAATATCAAAACGCAGCAGTCCTCTCTTCGTAATGATGCCCACCAATTTTCCGTTTTTCAACACAGGTAATGCCCGGATTTGTTTCTCTTCGATAAGCTTACGGGCTTCGGCCAAACGGGTCTCAGGGGTTACGGTTACGACAGGGGAAGACATCCAATTGCTTACGGTTCCTTTGTTCATTTTTCCTCCACAATTGCTGCGGCTGTCTCTTGTATAAACAGGTTACCTAAAAGTATACGTCAACACAGGAACGAACACACCCTGTTAAAGATGTATCTTCGATACAAAAAAGGTTGAAATACATCTCAACCTTTTGGATGATAAACGCTTTGCTTTTTACAAATTGCCTGGTTTATTTATGAGTTGACCGTAGGGTCCTCATCGAAAGCAGTGACCAAACCGGCTCGCATGGCATAAATCACCGCTTGCGTCCGGCTTGAGACTTCCAGTTTGGCTAGAATACGGCTGACGTGCGAATGGACTGTGGCACTACTCACCACCATCAAGCGGGCGATATCCTGATTGCTGTACCCACGTGCCATATATTTTAAGACATCAACTTCCCGCTCAGTCAATTTTTCGATCAGGCCTTCTCTTTCCTCAGCACTATTGATTTGTTTCAGAACATGACCGATCATGGAGGGGTGCAGCCAGGCTTCACCACGCGCAACCTGCTTAATTGCCTGGACTAATTCAGTTTCATCGGCGTCTTTCAAGATATAACCGATTGCGCCGGCATTTAATGCAGGGATCACTTTATCATTGCCGCTTAACCCCGAAAAGATGAGAATATTCGCCTCTGGCAAACCCTTTTTTATCAATCGGGTCGCTTCAATTCCATCCATTTCAGGCATGGCTACATTCATAAGCACGACATCCGGCCGCAGCAATAACGATTGCTCCACTGCTTTTTTCCCCGTACTGGCCAATCCGACTACTTCAATATCAGGATGGTTAGTGAACATAGCGGTTAATCCACTTAGGACTACCGGATAATCATCGACGATTAATAACCGAATTTTTGTGTCCATCTTTGCTCCTATTTAGAGCAGACTTCATACCAGTAAATAATACAGAAAAATAGAGCTTCTGTCTACATTCTCCACTAATTGTACCTTATGCAAGGGAAAAAGCTTAAACTTTCAGGATTAACGCCTTTCCAATATAATGAGTGTACAATGACATCATCTTTTTGGAGGGCCTGGTTATGGATACACTTTGGTCGCCGTGGCGCATGAAATATGTTAATGATAATAATCATCCCGAAAGTTGTATTTTTTGTACTGCTCCCGCTTCAGCAGACGGTCCAGAAAACCTGATTATTCACCGCGGCCTAAAAGCCTATGCCATCCTGAACCGCTTTCCGTATACCAGTGGCCATTTGATGATCGTTCCATTCGAACATGAGCCAAGTATAGAAGACCTGACCCCCGATGCACGCGCCGAAATGATGGAACTGGTCAATTCAGCCATTCAAACCCTGCGCAAAGTTTATACACCTCAAGGTTTTAATGTGGGTATCAATCTGGGCTCTGCGGCCGGTGCTGGCATTGCCGAGCATGTGCATATCCATATCGTTCCCCGCTGGGTTGGCGACACGAACTTCATGTCCACCGTCGGCGAGACCCGTGTTTTGCCAGAAGAGCTCGAAATCACCCGCCAAAAACTTGCCGATGTCTGGAAGTAAAAACCTAATTCCTTTTAACAGATTATCTTCCTGAATATTGATCAAATAAAATAACCTGGTTCACTGACGCCAGGTTATTTCTTTATCTATAAAATTTAGGAGGATAATTGTTATCAAAAAACGTCTTAATTTGTGGAGATGCGCTACTTCAACAACTCTGCCAGGATCGTCCTGGCTAGGGAAGCATCGGCTTTCCCGCGCATTTTCTTCATCACCGAGCCCACGAACCAGCCAATCAATGTCAC